>JQIA01001500.1_pt1 | contig 12487 bp, 10 predicted proteins | sample 811431 | NCBI WGS metagenome assembly JQIA01 (sample SAMN02998118, study PRJNA258478) | marine sediment metagenome | biome: marine; feature: seafloor; material: sediment; isolation source: oil-polluted sediment collected from 3 locations (0.5 km, 0.7 km and 0.9 km)... | place: USA: Gulf of Mexico ... | reverse complement strand
AGATACTCTTGGTGTTAACATTGAAATCCCAAAGGTGGCGGAGTGTACAGCGTGGGGGGCGGCATGTTTGGCTGGTGTGCAGGCTGGTGTGTTTGCCTCAATAGATGATGTTTCTGAACGTTGGAAGGTGGATCGTGATTATAAGCCAAGAGAGAGAAAACAGGATATGGATATTTTGTATTCTAAATGGCAAAGAGCCGTGGAAAAATCGTATTAGATTTTATTCCACAGCTTTACCCACACGTTCTGTTCCTGTACGTCTTTTCTTATTTTATATAATACCGCTCACCGCGCTGTGGTCTAAATCAACCAAGAGGGTGACGGTGCCGTCCGTATAAACATCGTAACTGCTTGTTACATCCAGACCTGTATGAGTGAATGCATTGCCTGAGTTTGCGAAGCTTAATGTGTCAGCACTATCCATATCGATGACTAGTCTGTTATCTGCATCGGTCATTGAAATTACGCTGTTATAATCCAGACTAATGACGTTGGTTTGGCCGTTGATAAAGGCGATTTTTTCAATGTTATTGATGAGCCCTGCATTAACAGCGCTGAAATCAATATTTCCTATTGTTGCAAGCTGGACGAGATCGTCTCCCACGCCACCATCAATTTTCAGGCCGGCGCTTAATGTTTCAAAATCGCTGACTACGCTTCCATCCAGCAGGATAAATTCATCATCACCATCACCACCATAGGACTTACCTTGTGCCTGAGCGATGTTGAATGTGTCGTTTCCAGCATCACCATAAAGATGATGTCCTGTTTGTCCTGCGCTTACGTTAATTGTGTCTGCGCCTTCACCTGCTTTTACATAGCTGTTATTTGCATTAATATCGATGATGTTGCTTGTGCTGTCTCCATCTGCGAATATTGCCACGTTATCTGCAACAACGTTAATGCTTGCGTCTGTACCGCTGTAAACATCGTTCGTTACGAAAATTGGTGTAGTAGTTGTTGTTGAGCCGTATATATCAAATATATATGTGTGGCTTACATTGCCTGAGTCACTTAATGCTTCGACAGTAAATGAGAATGTGGAGCTTCCTGTGACGAGGTTGTCGAGATCAATTGACATGAACCCTGTGCTTGTGTTCAGGTTGTAGCTTGCAATATCGCCGTTAACAGGTGCGGCAACAAGGTTGTAGCCTGTTATGGCACTATCCGGATCGTTGAATTCATGAGAGAAATTATAAGAGAAATTACTATCTTGTGATCCGCTGAAGAAGTTATCAAGACCGGAAATATTTGGTGCAAGCCCTGCGAATGTTGGTGCTGCCAGCTCGGCTTGTGCCGGCGGTGTAAAGGTTTGCGTGTCTTGTGTTCCGGTGTTACTGCCTGCGCTTGATCCTGTTGTTTGGGGTTCGCTATTATCCTGTTCGGAGGATTGTGTTGTGTCTGATTGTGTTTCGGTAGTGTCACTCTCACCTGATTGCGTGATATCTTCGCTGGTGATGACCTCTTCTAAAGATGCTTCTTCCTGTGCGCCTTCTAGTGCTGCTTCAGGGGAGGTTTCCGGTGCGGCCTCTTGTTCTTGTTGCCCTTCTGTTTCTTGTGTATCAGAGCTTTCAGCATCAGCGTCTTGAGCTTCATTTTGCGTAGAGCTGTCATTATTATCTTGCCCAGTTTCCGTCGCAGAATCCTGAATAGAGGAAAATAAATCAGCGGAAACGGTTGAAACGCTCATGAATTTTGTGATCACATCGTTTGCACTTAGATCGCCTACATGTTCGATTTGGCCTTCTAATGCATTAAATCGAGCTGTTTCGTATTGATTTGAAAGTGTTACTGTGTTGCCTGAAAAGTCGTGAAGAACAATCGCGCCCTCAATAACGGTGATTTCACCCGTGTTTACATCTCCTGCGATAATGGTTCCGCGAATACCGATAGAGCCTGATGGTGTATCAATCATCACATCATCCGGATCATCACGGCCGATTAAACCGGAGGTGAATACAAAGACACCTTTTAGTACGGAGAAATTGGATACACCTGATTGTGTGGACGCATCGAAGACATATTCATCAATAGAAAGACGTGCATCTTCGGATACTGCAAATGTTGTATCGTCAACAAAGATGATGTTAACCGCGCCTTCTTCATCTGTATCTATAACATCGCCTTGATAAATAGGTGTACCGATACCAATAACTTCTACACTGCCGTTTAGGCGTGTTACTGTTGCTTCCCCGCTGATTTCTTGTACTGCACCAATGGGGGATACATCGCTCATCCCCATACCGGCATCGGCATATTGATTGCCGCCATGTGTAAAGGAGTTCACAAGATCAGGGGTTAGTGTCAGACCATCGGGGGCTACTAAATTTGGTGTTGGTTCTGCGGCGTAATATCCTTCGATAACGACTGTGCCGTCGGCTGTTTCCAAAACAAGGTCAACGCCGTCACGTGTAATGCTGGCGTCTCTTACGTATGAAGCATCGGGCAAGTCAACGGATTGTCCGTCATTTTGTAATGTTATTCTCTGTGTGTTGTCAGGTGCGCTTTCCTGCGTTCCTGAATCTGTTAGAAAATTATTCAAAATTGTATGTGCCATTTTACGTTTCCCGACCTAAATATTATATCTTTATATTCTCTGCGTTTATGGTGCGGAGAATGCCTCTTGTTTATTTGAGAGGTCATGTATATTAATATGGAAATAGTTAAGAAGTCGTAATCTTTAGATAAAATTTGAACTAATTATATAAGATTGTCCTAATGTATTGTAAATATAGTGACCATAAATAGGTTAAGTTTTCTCTTGTGATGCAGGGGGACTGTGTATTTTTTATACCGTAGACGCCTTGATATCATAGGGGTAGAGGGCTAGGCTTGCGGTGTTTCAACGGGTGCTTTTGCGGCTTCGGCCTCGATAAAGATTTTTTTCGCGAAGGGGTGGGTGGCTTTTATATCGGTACTTATTGCGGCAATGGTTTGTTCTACCTTGCCTGCGGGGAGGTCATTCTCAAAATCAATGCTGATATTAACCAGAAGAAATTCCGGCCCCATATGTAGAGTGAGGACTTCGTTTACTTGTTCAATACCATCATACCTTGCGGCGATGTTTTTTATATCTTCAACAATCTTAGGGTCAGCGCCTTCGCCGATCAGCAGGCTTTTTGTTTCATAGGCTAGCCAAATGGCGGTTAAACCAAGGATAACACCAATAACAACAGATGCCATGCCATCCCATAACGGGTTATGGGTCATGTGTGCGAGAGTAATGCCGATTAAGGCAACAAATAGGCCAAGCAGGGCGGCAAAGTCTTCGAACAGAACAACGAATAGGGATGGGTCTTTTCCGCTGCGAACGGCTTCTACATAACCTAAACGTCCGCGGACTTTGTTAAATTCCTTGAGAGCGAAGAGGAAGGCTGCCCCTTCGAAGAGGATGGCCGTTCCAAGCACGATGTAGTTGATTGTCGGGTCGTGAAGCTCTGAGGGGTGGTAAATATGGTTTATGCCCTCATAAATGGATATACCTGCGCCGACAGAGAAAATCAGAATGGCGACCACAAAACTCCAGAAATAGATTTCCTTGCCGTGTCCAAAGGGGAATTCGGCGTCCGCAGGCTTTGCTGCGCGTTTTAAGCCATAAAGCAGCAAGACTTGATTTCCCGTATCGACTAGAGAATGTATGCCTTCTGACAGCATTGCGGCGCTGCCTGTCACGGAGGCAGCGAAGAATTTTGTGATGGAAATAAGGGAGTTTCCAATCAGCGCAGCAATAATAACTTTTTTAGATCCTGAGGCCATGGGCATCTTTATAATATGATATAGCGGGAGATGAAAGGGGGATAACGTTTTTTAAGGGAGATTTGATTATAATTTTTGTATTTTTCGGTCTTTATTGCTATTATATAGAAAATAATAAAATGTCAGGCAAAGTCGGACGTAAAAGGTGATGGTGAATGGGCGAAGATTCCCAAAATAATCAAGATAGTTTTGAGCGGCATTATAACCGTTTTAAAGATGGTGTCTTGCCTGAAGGGTTTCGTGTTGCAGAGAGTCAGCGCGTTTTATCCGATAAAATCCTTACACAGTATCTGCGGAAGAATTTTAACGAAGAATCCGGTATCCCGATGGATCGTGTGGATACCAATGCGCATGAGATAACAGATATTGAAGCGATAATTATCGCGGCGAATGACAAAAATTGGCAGCCTGATTATAGCGAAGGATTAGTATCTGACACCGTGAAAAGTGTAAGTGAGTTTATTTTTGGTGAAGAACAGAAAACGCCTGAACAGTTACTTTCCGATCAGAATGCGACAGTGTATTTAAATGAGGATTCGAGTGAGCATGCGCGCTCAGCGGTGAATAATATAATCGCGCACACGCCGTCTTTGACGGGCTTTACTTTGGAAAATGCTAAAGCGGTTGCCCGTGCAGAGTTATCGACAGAAGGTAATGGCGCAGATATTCTTGCCAAATTTCCCGAAGCAGATCCCAGCACATTGAAAGCTGTTGCTTATGCGATGTTACATGTGAACAGGGATGATGTGCATGATGCTGATTTGCAAGGCCAAAAGTTTGCAGAGCTTGCCAGAGGGCATATGCATTATGCGCATGAAGAGAGTGAGACCTATGATGAATGGGAAATGGATCGTAGGACAGAGATCATAAACGCGATTACGAGCAACCCTGAAGTTATGGCGGATATGGCTCTTATTAAGGCACCGGGGAATATTGAAACAGCGAGCGATCTTCAAACACAATTCAGGGTGAGAGAGCGTATTGCAGATGCTATAGCCGTGGCTGCGGCCAAAAGCTATGGAATGTCAGATATATTGACCGGTGATGATGTGACTGTTGTTCATAAGTCCAGAGCTGATATGGAGGCGGACCATATACTGGGTTATATGGGGTCTTCAGGGCTTGGTATATTAAATGATGAAGTGGTTTTTATACGTTATAATCCGGCTTACTTTTTGATGGAGCATTCACCAGAGCTAGCAAAGACAGATCATGACGAAGTTGGTTTCTTTTTGAAAACATCTTTGGAGGAAATACAGCATGGTATCGACCAAATACAGACAGACAGGCTGGTCTTGGGGACGCTTCCTGAGGGTGCACCATTAGAGCATCATGCAACAATGTCAGCGCTAAACCGTGTTACTTATGCAGAGCGTGGTGATTATGAGGAATATGCTGATTATTATGAAGTGTATAGCACACAATATCTGGAAAAAACGGCAAAGGCGATTGCTGATGATGTTGCTTTTGAAGTTGTTTATAGTTTAGAGAACCCGGAAGAGGGAAATAATCAGGCTGTGGAGCAAAATCATGACAATTCTTCGGATACAGCGATTGAGCAAGCTGTTCTTCCTGCAGAGACTTCGCTTCCATTTAAAATATAAACAAGTTCGGATCTTATCGAGAATTCCTAACTGTTTTCAGATGTTTTTATATTGAGAAAAAATGATGCCAGTTCGAATTTTATTCGAACTTTTTATTTGATGAGAAGGTCTCCATTTTTAGGAAAAAATGGTGCCCGGGGGCAGAATCGAACCACCGACACAGGGATTTTCAATCCCTTGCTCTACCCCTGAGCTACCCGGGCATGGGTGAATTTAATCACGAGGTATACGGCTTATAAGATAATTGAGGGGGGATGTCCAGACTTAGTTTATGTTGTTTGAAATATTTCTCTGAATTTATGTTGTCATCGAGGTATTGGCGTTATTTTGGGCTTCCTGAATTGGAAATGTGAATTGCTCTTCCGGTGTTGTTGTGCGCGCATCAACAAGTTTTATATCGTTTGGATCAGGGTTCGCCATCTCTGCAAAGACGTTGGTTATTGGGGCGCCGTTAACGGTGACACCTTCCTCAAAATTAACAGAGGGTGCGCCTGATGTTATACCTGAGACTTCTGTTGTATAGGCGGATTCGTTGACGCCCACTTCATATGCTTTTTCTGGCTCTATGGTGGTGGTGGCACTGCTATCTGTGATGCCTTTTGTTTCTGCCTCGGGCGCCTTTGTCGTTGGCTCTGTTGCTTCCGGTTGTACTTCGGGCGTGGTGGGGTTATTACGATTTGCCCGTTCTTCATAATAGGCATCTTTCTTGTCTTCAGGGATAAGCTCTAGGGCTTCGCGCAGTATTACGTTTTCTCCGAGAATCTTTGAGCGATACTCATCCATGCTTTCGTAACGGTTATTGATAAGGGTTTCTGCCTCTATTAGTTTTTGGGTGTTTTTATAGGACGGGTCTGCGTCATATTGAGCTTGCGCCTTGTCTTGCATATCTTTCATATATTCGATTTGAACCTGATAATACAAACCAGAATCTTCGAACAAGAGTTCCCCTGTTGTTGTTGCTTTACCTTCGTAGGCTTCCCAGTCAAAATTTTCGAAAGCTTGTTCGGGGATGTTATCCTTTTCGCCAAGCATCTCTTCATGTGTTTCTTGTTCTAGTTCGGCGGGTGTTGGATCAGGTTCTTTATTTTCCTCGGCAAACTCGACGTAGAATGCATTTTCTGCTTCTTGGGAAATAAATTGCGTTGGTTTATGTTCCGGTACGTCTTGATCCATCACGCGGCGGCGGTAAGCACCTTCATAGTTTTTGATATAATCAACTTCAATTTGAGATCTGACAATGTCTGTTGTTTCTTCAAAAGTGAGTGGTTGATCGTATGTTGCGATCGCATTTTCTATTTGTGAAGTTGCTTCGTTGACGCCTTTATCAATAGCATCAAAATAAGCCTCCGGATTTTCTTCTAAAAGTGCTTCAGGCGTTGTTGCTTTGCCTTCATATTTTTCCCAATCGAAAAATGTATCGACGATATTGCTCATCGTATCTTTGAATGTTTCTGCGACATCTACATGAAGTTGAGATACAGGATCACCTGAGATTAGGGGGACGCCTGTTGCATGGCTTATATCCATATCGGCTCTTAAATGCCTTAAGTCTCTGAATGCGAATGCAATATCATCGTCCCCACGATCAAGTGCGGCAGCTTCTGCACCGACGTCAGCGCGTGTTTCTTCGGTTAATTTTTCCAAAGGAGTGTCGTAGTCATTGTCTTCCGCAATATGTGTGCCTTCGTGATTCCCAACGATACGGTTCCAGTCTTTATCGTTACCAGGCATATTATCTATGATGTTCTGTACTGTGTCTTCCTCATAGATATCTTCGAGTGTGGAGCGTAGGAAAGCTTCTTTTGTCTCGTATTCGGAAGAGGGCATTATTGCGATTCCAACGCCTGTTGCAGCGGCAGGGCCGGAATCTTTCATATCGTGAGCGAAGAGTATAAACGCTTCTGCTGATTCTCCGTCTGTCATAATGTCTTTGATGTCTACGTCATATTCAGCGAACTCGCCGGGGAGCTGGCCCTCTACCTGTTTGAGAAGCTGTTTCAATAATTGTTCAGGGTCTTCGGATGTTAATTTATCAGGGTCAACAAAGAAGATGTCATCTCTATCACTTACTTCTTCTATGCCATCAGTATAGGCGCGTTCACGGGCATGCTCTCTGACATTTTCCAGAACTCTTTCCCGTACTTTACGCATATGTTGGCTAGATGGCATATCTTATCTACTCAGGCTCTATGATTGAGGCAGTGTTCGTGTTTGCTTCTTCAGAGTGTTTTATTTTTTCCCCTTTTAGGATACCGTCTCGTAAATTTTTTATACGGTTCGTAGCGGGGCATTCTTCGTTTGTTTCTTGTTGGCACGTTTCAGCTTTTGGCTCTGGGGTTTCAACGTTTTCAGGCTCAGGAAGAGTGGTGCATGCGCCTAAGAACACAAGGGCTGTGCTTGCGACTCCACTTAATAATTTTTGTTTTGGATTTTTCATCCTAATTGCACCCATCTAATTATATTTTTATTATGCGGTATTGTAGCATATTGCGTTTGGATGGTGCAAATTTATTGCATTAGAATGTTAGCCCGTCAAAGCGGTCATGAAGGGACGGTGTGCGGCGCTTTCGGGTGAGTTCCATAAGGCCGAGTTTTGTGAAACCATGTATCTGCACAGTGCAGGGATCTAGATTAATTACATTATCCAGTTCTTTCAGGAGTTTTTTCTCATCGGTTTTATTCATTTTTAGAAAGTCGACAACGATTATCCCTCCTGCATTGCGTAGGCGTATTTGCCTGCCGATTTCGCGGGCTGCATCGATGTTTAACGCAAGGTGAGAACGTGTTTCACTGCCTTTGTTTACGTCTATGGCGGTCAGCGCTGCAGTTTCTTGAATAATGATATTACCGCCTTTTTGTAAAAACGTATAATCATGGAGCAAGGATTCGATTTGCCCCAAAACATCACGATGTTCCAGCAAGGCCAAATCTTGCGTGGCGTCATTCAGCTCAATAGGGGTTATTTTCATCATAAGGTCCGGCGCGAAGATGGAACACCATTCCTCTGCTTGTGTGAAGTGTTCCATTGTGACCACCTCTATGCGTTCAATCGGGTTAATGGCTTGGTCGCTGAGGGTGCGTTGTATTGCATCGGGGCCAAGGGCGATGAGGCCTGGTTCTTTACCTTCTAGATAGGCGCTGATTTGTAACCACATTTCTTTCAGAACAAGGGCTTCGCGCTCGATGATTTCGGTTTGTAAATCTGCTGCGGCATTGCGCAAAATGAAGCCGTTCATATCTTCAAGCGTATTCACCATGGTTTCGAGTTGTTTGCGTAAGTCTTTATCGCGGATACGGCTGGAGATTCTGTTTTTCTTGCCAAATGCACAATAAATCAGAAAACGACCGGGGAGGGTGATGTCCATGCTCATCTGGGTTGTTTTATCTTCGCTGCCCAGCCATGTATCGCCATCATTGGCAGGTGTGTAGGCGCTTTTTGCTTGAACGGCAATCATATCACCTGATTTTAAGATTTTGCCAATGGCTTTGTCGCCGCCCTTGCAAATTTTGTCATCCTTATCTTTGTAACGGATATCGCGATTGTATAATATGCCTGAATTATCACCGTCTAAATCGAGGAAGGCGGCGTCGAGGCTGGCATCTATGCGTGTGACTTTTGCCCAGTAAATAGAGCCCCACCGCACTTCTTCAAGTGGAGAATCAATTTCAATACCTTCAAGACGACCATTATCAAGGGCGATCGTCCAAATGCTGTTTTCCAGTTCTTCAATCAGTATGTCCATGGTCATCCATCTATTTATTCGGGGCAGCGTCACTCGGTTCCTAGCGTATTTAATATACGTGGTGTCACTCGTCTCTTGCCCGTATAAAGATATGAATGACTATAATTTAGGTGTTCAATTGTTACTTTTTGCAGAAAAATTCATTTCCGCGCAGAATTTGCATTATATCATAAAGTGATAGCCCGACCACGTTAGAATATGATCCTTGCATGAATGAAATGTATGATGCGGCAAATCCTTGTATTGCATAGCCTCCGGCTTTGCCATCCCATTCGCCTGTGTCGATATAGGTGTTTATGTCGTGATCTGTCAGGGGTTTGAATTTGACGATGGTGTCGCAAAGTCTGGTTATTTCTTTTCCGTTGTCGGTGATGATGCAAATACCGCCGTAAACATTGTGTCTGCGCCCCGATAGGAGGCTTAGGCAATCACGTGCTTGGTCTTCGGTTTCGGCTTTGGGAAGTATGCGCCGCCCGCAGGCAACAACTGTATCAGCGGCGATGATGAAAGTGTTTGGGTTATCTTTAGCGATGGCTTGCGCTTTTTCAAGGGCGAGGCGTTGGGCTAAGTCACGGGGATGTTCATCTTTTGATGGTGCTTCATCAATATCAGCAGGGATGATTTTTGCGGGGACGATGCCGATTTGTTGCAGTAAGTCCACGCGTCGCGGTGAAGCGGATGCGAGGATGAGGTCTTTTGCTTGTGCTGAATTCTTGGCCGTCATGGTAAATGGCCTTCTTAGGTTTGTCGGCGCGTATTGGTTATTTTTCGCGGAAAATAATGCGGCCTTTTGATAAATCGTAAGGCGTCATTTCAACAACAACGGAATCACCTTGCAGAACGCGGATACGGTTTTTACGCATTTTTCCGGCAGTGTGCGCCAAGATAACATGGTCATTTTCCAAGGTAACGCGGAACATCGCGTTTGGTAGGACTTCGGTTACAACGCCTTTAAATTCTAGTAATTCTTCTTTTGCCATGGGCTTTTAAATCTTTTCTAATGAGTAAGTAAACTACGGTGGTTCTATACTGTTTATGGCGTGGCGTCAATTCTTGCCTGTATTACCGTAATATATGTGCTTTTCCGGTGTGAAGGATGCAAATCAGGGTGAATAGTCGACGGGCTGTATCGAAATTAAGCTCTATTTTCCCTGTCAGGCGTTCCATCAGTAATTCCGCCCCCTCATTGTGCAGGCCGCGCCGCCCCATGTCGATGGCCTCTATGCGTGAGGGTTTTCCATCTCTTAGGGCATCGTCGTAACTGCTTACAATCATGAAGTAATCTTTTATCAAACGGCGGTAGGGCGTGAGTGACAGGACTAAATAGGGTAGGTCTTTTTGTTCGTTATTTTGGGTGTGGAAGATAAGTCTGTTCTCTTCGATATAGAGTTCCAACGCATAGGGGCCATTATCATCATCTGCGGGTTGGAAATGGCTGTCTTGCTTTAAGTCTCTTAGGGCAATGTCGCAATCTCTTTGAATTAGGTGGGCAACGGTGGGGGCGTCTTTTTTGGTCAGGCGGATGGAGTGTATTCGGCTTTTATCATTTTCATCCATTGGAAGGCGGCCTGTTTTTGATGGCGTTTCTGAAGGCCTCAATCCATGTTGTTATCTCTTCAACACGTGTTTTTTGAATACTACGGTTGACTATAAGGCGGGACGATACGTCTAGTATCTTTTCTATTTCAACCATGTTGTTGGCTTTTAGAGTATTTCCCGTTGAAACCAGATCAACAATACGCTTGGCCAAACCGAGGGCGGGGGCAATTTCCATCGCACCGTTTAGCTTGATACATTCAGTTTGAACACCACGCTTTGCGAAGTGGCGCGCCGTTAAAGACGGGTATTTTGTGGCAACGCGGATGTGGCTCCATTTTGTGGGGTCGTCTGTCGCGGCGTCTTCGGTGGGCATCGCAACAGATAGGCGGCATGCACCAATGCCTAAATCAAGGGGGGCATAAATCTCGGAGTAGTTAAATTCTTCAATAGCATCACTGCCGACAACACCAAGATGTGCACCGCCATAGGCGACGAATGTGGCGACATCAAAGGCACGCACACGGATAATATCTAATCCATCATGATTTGTGGTGAATTGCAGTTTCCGGCTTTTGTCGTTGGTAAAATCATCTTCGGGGATAATATTACACGCACTTAAAAGAGGCATTAGCTCTTCTAAAATACGGCCTTTGGGCACTGCTAAAATCAATTTTTGTTTATCAGTCATGAGAAATGTTTAACGCGAATAATCGATAAAGCCAAGGAGAAACTCGGCTATCTGCTTAAATATCAATCTAGAGACGAACATTATGCAATATGATAGCATGCATGCTGATTTATTCATTTCTACAGGTGGCTTAATTAAATGCGTACAACACATAACTTTTTTAATGATATGGAAGCTGTTGCGGGGTTTTCGAATGTATTTGATTCTCGGCATCACGTTGGCGTGCCTGAGGATTGGCACGTTGTTATCGCCGATGTGAAGGGCTCAACCGAAGCAGTTTCGAAGGGGCACTATAAATCCGTTAACATGGTGGGGGCATCGTGCATTATTGCGGTGTTGAATGAAGTTGGGGATATCGATATTCCTTATGTTTTTGGCGGTGATGGAGCGAGCTTTCTTATCCCTGAGCATTTGATGGAAGCTGTGTCGCTGGCTTTGATGGATACGAAATCTATGGCTATGGATGTGTTTGGTTTGGATCTTCGCGTTGGCGCAATTTGTGTGTCTGACCTTTTGAAGGCAGGTAAATCATTGCAGGTATCAAAGTATAAAGTCTCCGACATGATACATATTGCGATGTTCCATGGTGGTGGGATGGCTTGTGCGGAAGGCTTGGTGAAGGGCGAGCAGAGCGGTGATGCTTATGGGCTAGAAAAATACACGCACGGGAAATCTCCAAAGAAGGCCAATTTTGATGGACTTGAATGCCGATGGGATCCCGTTATGGCGAAAAAAGACCAAATAGTGACCTTAATGGTGGAGTCACGGCAAAATTATACTGTTTATAACGAAGTTATGGTGGAAATTGATAATATATTTGGCAGTGCAGAGGAATATCGCCCTGTTAAAGTGGATAATATGAAACTATCTCTTAATTCTAAAAGTCTGGAGCAGGAGTTGGGTGTTAAAACGCGTAGTGGTAACGTTTTTCAGCGCATTGGCTATCTGATGAAGATGAAGATTGAAAATATGCTGGCAATGCTTTTGATAAAGCTTGATGTGACGGTTTCAGGCTTTGAGGGGAAGAAGTATGTTGCGGATGCTGCTAAAAACACAGATTTTCAGAAATTTGATGATACTTTGCGAGTTATTCTGGATAGCAGCTATGCGCAGGCAGAGGCCTTATTATCCTACCTTTCGCAAAGGCATGAAGATGG
>JQIA01001510.1_pt1 | contig 12490 bp, 7 predicted proteins | sample 811431 | NCBI WGS metagenome assembly JQIA01 (sample SAMN02998118, study PRJNA258478) | marine sediment metagenome | biome: marine; feature: seafloor; material: sediment; isolation source: oil-polluted sediment collected from 3 locations (0.5 km, 0.7 km and 0.9 km)... | place: USA: Gulf of Mexico ... | reverse complement strand
GCATTATAGTATGACCAAATACACCTCAGTCATGTTGAAAAATCACATATTTTGATATTTTGGCGATTATCATAGAGTCAGAGTATAATTGTATGCGAAGCTATTCAAAAACAGAGGAAATTCACTCAATAACTCAAGAGTAACTCCCAATGAGACATCTAAAGCTAAGTAAATTAGTAGTATTTATATTTCTAGGTACAATATTATCTTCCTGTGCAAACCAAACTATAAGTAATAAACAATCCAACAAGATTGTCAGAATACCTTTTGCCTCATCAAGCCAATTTTTACCTCAACCAATAATTATTGAACCAGACCAAATACTTAATTTATCAAGTGAACATAAATTTGCGATAGATCACTATTTTAATAAAAGCGAAAACCGCAACACTCTTCCAAACAAACGCCTGTCACAATATTTAGAGAGATATGTAGGTAACTATTTTTATTATAATCAAACGCTTACAGCAAATGAATCACTAGAAAAATCTAAAGGGAATTGTTTGTCTTTAGCTATTTTGACTACAGCTTATGCCAATCATTTGGGTATTGATATTGGTTATCAATTGGTTGATTCCACCCCCGTTTACCAAGAGGAAAATGGCATAGTATTAAGTTCTGAGCATGTAAGAAGTCTACTTTATGCGCCAAAGCGGGAAATTCAAAATGGAATATTCTTTTTCAGTCGTTCAGCCATTGCTATTGATTATTTTCCAGAACGAAATATTAGAGTTAGACGACAGGTCAATAAAAATGAATTCTTAGCGATGTTTTATCGTAATAGAGCGGCAGAATCAATCATTCAAAAAAATAATATACTAGCATATTGGTTATTGCGTAAAGCGCTAGAATTCAGTCCAAAGGACCAACATGCTATCAACATGCTCGCACTAGTACATGAGTACCATGACTTAAAACTTCACGCAGAAGCGTTATTTAAATATGGTATAGAAAGAAATGAAGACAATATAAATATTTTAAGAAATTATAAAATATTTTTACAAAGAGAAAAACGATTTGAAGATGCCGCTAAAATTTCTAACCAACTTGCTTCGTATAAAACAAAAAACCCATTTGACTGGATTAAGCTCGGAAACAATTCACTTGCTCAAGGTAAACACTCTGAAGCAAAAATATATTTTAAACGCGCGTTAAAAATGGCTCCTTATGTTCATCAAGCTTATTTTGGTATTGCAAAAAGTGAATACATATTAGGTAATAAAACAGCTGCGAAAAAAGCTTTAGAAAAAGCAAAAGAAAGCACTTTTGAATTGAAAAATAAAAAAATGTATCAAACCAAATTGCTTGCACTTATGCAGGAGAGTTGATGAATTCTAATTTATAGTGACGCAATTACTAAATTAATTCGATATGTCATTTCAAGGTGCCTTATACCTTAAATCATAAATCATATTAAATTCAACTACAGTTAATTACGCCCCTTTATCACTATCAAATCAATAGCGGAATAGGCCGATAAAATAGCACCTTCTTGCCAACCTTGAAGAATACTCAAATGCTCTCCGGAAAAAAACGTTATCGTCTTCGGTTAATAGAATATTAGCCACTGACACTCCCCATCCTCCCTGTTGAAATGGTACTTTTGGCCAAGAAATTTCAGCATAAATATTATGCTCAAATTCCCAAAAATGGTTAGGCTGAAATGCTAACGTTCCAACATTTGAATATAAAAACATTCAAATTTCTATTATAAATTCCTATTAGATTTTTCACTTACATGTTTATCAATATTTATTTTAAGTTCAACTCAAAATCGCTATCGAAACTATAATTTTGACCGCTATAAGGGTCATTGAAGTGTAAAGATTTTGCCAAAAGTTGCAACGGCTTGGAAAAATCCAGTTTTTCTCGATTTAATAACTTTGGATAAAACACATCATTTTCAATTGGAAGAGCAACTGATGCCATGTGTATTCGCAATTGGTGTTTTTTTCCTGTTTTTGGCGTCAATTTATATAATGCTTGTTGTAATCCCGTTTTTATAAGCTCTATTTTACTTTCGGATAATTTGTCTTTAGCTCCCTCGTAATTTAAATTCTCTTGCATTAAAAAAAAGGGTTTAGACTTTTCAAGATAACTCTTTTTAACTATAGGAAATTTCATACACTCAGAAGGTAAATTAGAAATAGCATGATAAATTTTTGTAATATTTCGTTCTGAAAAAAGCTTGTGGTACATAGCACGGTATTCTTGTTTTTTGGTTACTAAAACTAAACCGGCCGTTTCTCGATCAAGTCGATGACATAGTTCCAACTCATCTAGTTTGAATTTTTTTCTTAACCGAACAATCAAAGTCTCGTGCAGATATTCACCCGAAGGCGCAACCGGCAAAAAATGAGGCTTGTCTACAACCAAAAATCGTTCATTTTCGAATATTACGTTTTCTTCAAATGGAACTTTAATTTCCGAAGGTAACTCACGGTAATAAAATATTTTTATATCTCGTTTGAATAGTGTGTCTACTGAGATTATACAGCCATCTTCAAACCTAACCTCTCCTTGATTAAACCGTAACAGACTCTCTTCACGAGAAATATGAGGAAATGAAAAACAAAAATATTCGAAAATTGTTTTCCAGTTGCCTTTCTTTAAATAAAGACAGCTTGGACTTACGCCTTGCTTAATAGCCAAAGGCGTTTGATGAAGAGAGCTTTGACTTACCATATTTTAAACAGTTTTAAGCTTTTCGACTACTTTACTTCTATCGTCGCTTTTAAAATTTCAATTTTTTCTTTTGTTTTACCACTACGGCTGCCAAAAGATTCGAGTATCTTCAAGGTTTCAAACCCTTCAATCACCTCACCAAAAATAGTGTGTCTACCGTCTAAATAAGCCGTCTCCTTAAATGTAAGAAAAAACTGGCTTCCATCGGTACCTGCACCTCTGTTTGCCATGCTAAGCATTCCGGGTTTACTGTGAGAGAGCTTTGATTCAAATTCACCGTTGTATTCATAACCAGGTCCACCGGCGCCCATACCTAAAGGATCGCCACCTTGAGCCATAAATCCTGGGATAATTCTATGAAAGACAATATTGTCATAAAATCCTAATCGAGTGAGATAAATAGTGCTAGATACATGCATTGGTGATTCTTTTGCTTTGAGCTCAATGATAATATCACCTTTATTTGTTTTCATTTTCCAAAGATATTGATTACTTTCTGAAAAAACTAACAACGGTGGCTTTTTTAGGTTTTGTTTCCAATCTCCTCGAGTTTTATCTACTTCCTGAGAGTTAATAAATTGTTCAATTTGCTCAATAGCTTGATCTTGCTTAGTACAAGCCTGCAAAACAAGCGCTACAATAAGTGTGAATACTAATTTGTGACTATTTTTCATCCGATAAAACCTTAGATTGTTACTATTCAAACAATAGTTTAAAACATTTTTGAAAAATTGAAAATACGCTAAGCTAAAAAAATTTAATATAATCGACAAGAGTTTCTAATAATTTATCTAAATTAATCGGTTTAGCTAGATGAGCATCCATTCCGGCATCTATTCCCATAGCAATATCTCTTTCCATTACATTTGCGGACAGCGCTATCACAGGAATATGACTAAACTGTTTACTTTTTTTAATTGCGCGTGTTGCTGTATAACCGTCCATGACAGGCATTTGAACATCCATTAAGATACAGTCAAAATGATTTGATTCCAATAACTCAAGAGATTCCTTTCCATTTTTGGCTGTTACAACATTCAGCCCAGAATTGGTTAGCATTTTTTTTGCGACCATCAAGTTAACTTGATTATCATCAACCAACAAAACATTCCTCCCTTTCAATAACGTTAACCATTTTTCCTTTCTGATATTTTTATCTCTATCTTGAGCTGTATTATTAAGTCTATTTTGTTTGCTATAGCCTAAATCACAAGTGAAGTAAAACGTACTACCTTCTCCAAAGACACTTTCAACCCAGATTTTTCCGTTCATTAATTCAACAAGGTTTTTACTAATTGACAAACCAAGACCGGTTCCTCCAAACTGTCGTGTAGTTGATGAATCAGCTTGACTATAATTTTCAAATAATTTATTCATCTGTGTATCCGTCATACCGATACCTGTATCTTTCACGGAAAACTCTAAGCTCATTATTTTGTCAGTATGCTTACTTGAAGTGATACCTATTTCAATACTTCCCTTTTGAGTAAATTTTGATGCATTACTGCAGATATTCAATAAAACTTGACCTAAACGCAAACTATCTCCGATTAACATTTTTGGTACAGAATCATCTAATGAATAAGTAAGAATCACATCAGAATGGACAAGTTTTATTTCCGTTTGTTTTATGATATTAATAATGATTTTCTCTAAAATAAAGGGCGCATTTTCCAACTCTAGCTTGCCTGCTTCTATTTTTGAAAGATCCAAAATATCATTAATCAAAATCAATAAAGATTCTGCTGAAGTATTAAGAGTTTCAATATACTCTTTCTGTTCCGCATCAAGGTCAGTGTTTTCTAATAGTTGAGACATACCAATAACGGCGTTCATTGGAGTACGAATTTCGTGACTCATATTGGCTAAAAAATCGTCTTTTGTACGATTTGCTTTTTCCGCTATATCCTTCGCATTTTCTGCTAATGCTTTTGCATCTTTTAGTTTAAGCTCTATTTTTATTCTCTGCTTTACTTCATCCTGTAATCGTTTATTGGAGCGGGTAATAAATAGAATAATGAATAGGAAGAGCAACCCAATTGGTAAAGCCCATTGCACAATCGTAATCAGATCAAATCCAACATCTATTTTTAAAGCTAACCAGCGATTAACAATAACTTTACTTTCATCTTCTGAAATACTTAACAATGCCTTATTCAAAATAGGTATTAATGGTTCTAAGCCTTTTCTAACTCCAAACGACAATGCATCATGGTAAGGTGTATAAACGGCTATTTTAAGGTCATCTCGGTTATTGGTTCTTTTTTCGTATGTGATGATCGCTAAGTTATCCACGTATCCAAAAACCTTACCACCTTCAACAAAATCTAATCCTTCTCTAATATTTTTCACTAAACGGAGTTTAATGCGCGGATGGTTGTCCTCAAATTTTTTTTGAATCGCATAATTACTAACTACAGCGACGATCTTGTTATCCAAATCATCCATATCTTGAACATAATCGGCATTATTTCTGGTTACAACAACGTTAGAAAAATCAACATAGGACTCTGTAAAGTTTAAGTATTCTTTGCGACTTTCCGATTGCCCTACTCCAGGTAATAAATCAAGTTCTCTAACTTTGACTTTATTAAGAACGTCAGTCCAAGTGTTACCTGATTCGACCTGAATGTTAAGTGATAATTTTTCTGCGACTAAAGATAAATATTCCGCACTAATACCTGAATGATTCCCACCTTTATCAAAAAACTCAAATGGAGCCCACTCGGGATCAATTCCGACAAGAAGCGATGAATGCTTAGCAAGATAATCTTGTTCTTTTTGAGTTAGTGTAGAAACTAAAGATGTTCGTAACGTTTCAAAAAATGCAGGTTCGCTTGGCAACCATTTTTTTTCTAGTTTAATAATCTTATCAATAGGAAGCTTTTTAATTCCTTTATTTATTATCAACTTCAAATAAGCTTTTTCTTTTGGTATTAATGCATGCGCTGTATTGCTAAAAACAAACTCCTCTGCTTGATTAAAAGCTCCCATAACGCCTAATTTACCTAGCTGTGCATTCATAAATGAAGTTTCTGTAAAAATAGCATCCATTTCTTTATTTAGAAGCGCATTTATCGTTTCATCCACTTTAGAAAAAGAAACAATTTCAATCTTTGGATAATTTTTTTGTAAAAAACCCTCTTGAAAAGACCCTTTACCTACACCGACTCTTTTTCCAGATAACTCATTCAGCGACGGAGTGTTTTTATCATCGCCATGATAAAAAAGCCCTGTACCGTTTCGATCAATTGGCAGAGAAAATACAGCCCAACTTTCTCTTTCTTCATTTATAAATAGTCCAGCATGAAAATCAACAGTCCCTTCTTTCAACATCTTAATATTTTGAGGGTAATCCCCTGGAACAAAAACAATTTCTCGATTAGACACTTCTGCCCAAGCTTTCCATATATCAATATATAAACCTGCCGGTTTACCGTTTGGTAGTATCAAAGAAAATGGTGGGTTATTTTGCATGACTGCAATACGAAGTACTTCTTTTGAATTATTAGTTTTCTGCAAGACAGGCCTTTGTTGGACTGAGTTTGATATGAAAAGCTTATTTTGTTCAGCGGAGATAACGACTTGAGCCTGAAAATAGAACGCAAAAATAATAAGTAAACTAATACTAAAAAAAGAGTTAATCAATCGATTAAACCTATTGTTGGAACCATTTTCTATTTCTATTTTCACTAACTTCCCTTGTTTCGACTAACTATAAGATTTTCTACCGTCGACAATAAAAATGGCACGTTAACAGGTTTTCCTAAATGCTCATTCATGCCACTCTCTTTAGATAAATCCTTATCTCTTTGCATAACATTAGCAGATAAAGCAATAATTGGTAATTGGTTTTTACTCTGTAACTTTCGAATAGCTTTTGTCGCTTCATAACCATCCATCATGGGCATTTGTATATCCATTAGAATAGCATCAAACATATTTCCGTCAATCAACCTTTGTTTAACTTGTGAAACCGCTTTTTTACCATCTACTGCTGTCGACACAACGACGTTTTCATTTGTTAGAATTTTTTTAATTATCATTAAATTAACAAAATTATCTTCTACAATAAGAATATTTTTACCTTCTAGTTCATTTTTTATTGACGCTGTTTGCTCTTCTACTTCACCCTCCCTCTGTTGACACCGGTTAGTCGACAATACTTTGAGCGTAAATATAAAGCGACTACCTTCTCCTATTATGCTATCAACCCAGATTTCACCCCCCATTAGCTGACATAATTTTTTACTTATCATCAAGCCCAAACCAGTACCACCATACTCGCGAGCAGTTGATTTGTCAGCTTGAGAATAAGCCATAAATAATTTCTTACTTTGCTCATCCGTCATTCCTATTCCGGTGTCTGCTAATTCAATTTGTAATACTGATTGCTTTATATCATTTCTATTTGAATATTTATTAGCTGATAACGTGACAAGAAGATGAACGCTTAATTTTATACTGCCTTTGTTTGTAAATTTCACCGCGTTGCTAATCAGGTTTGTTAGTATTTGTGCAATACGGTGCTGGTCAGCGATTAAATATGCAGGCACGTTATCATCAATCACGTAGTCAAAAGTTATTTCTTTATTTAATATGGTAAGTCGAGCCTGAGCTTCGATATTCTTTAATAACTTATTAAAGTCAAATGCATTTTCCTCTAGCTTTAAATCGCCTGATTCAACTTTATTCAAATCCACAATATCATCAACTAACAATAGAAGCGTGCTCGCAGAGTGATTCATTGTATCCAGATATTCACATTGCTCGTCCGATAAACTTGTCTGATTCAGCAAATGAGTCATTCCCATTAAAGCATTGAGTGGCGTTCTTATTTCGTGACTCATATTAGATAAAAATTGTTCTTTATCCCTGTTCGCTTTCTCAGAAATTTCTTTTGCATCCTCTAACAAAACCTGAGTTTTTACCCGTTCACTAATTCTAAGTCTTAATTTTTTATTTACGCGGCTTACGATATAACTAATTAATAATAATAGAGTTAGATAAGGTGCAATCAATAACACATAAGTTTTCAGGCTTTTACCTTGCACTAAATAGGTAGACAACCATGTATTTCGAATTTGTTCTCTTTCATTTGAATCAATGCTTTCTAGTGTCTTGTTAATAATCGGAATCAATGGCTCTAAGCCTTTTCGTACCGCAAAACGAATATGCAACCTTTCTGGTAAAATACTAGCGACTTCTATATCCGGATAATTTTGACCAATTCGTAAACTAATATTAGCTAAATTCCCAATAAACACATCAATATCATTAGTCATCAACAAATCTAATCCGCTTTGTTGTTGGTCAAATAGAATCAAGTTTATTTGAGGATATTCCTTTATTAGGATTTCATGAATGGCTGTATTTTCCGTCACACCTACCCGATACATATCTAAATCAGCAGCGGTTTGTAGCGTTGTTTTGTGCCGTTTAACAGCAACAGCCAATGCAATTGTTGCGTAAGGTTTCGAGTAATTTAAAAAGTGTTCGTTTGCATCGCGCTTAATAATAGCCGGCAGAATATCGATCTCCTTTTTCTTGGCTTTATTTAAAACTTCTTCCCAGGTATCAATTGTATTAGGCGCCAATTTTTTGTTTAGTACTCGACTCAATACTCTAAGATAATCAGAGCTAATGCCCTGATGCTCTCCATTTTCAAAATACTCAATAGGTGCCCAGTTCGGGTCAATACCGACTGATAAAGTTTTCAAACTCTTTAAATATGAAAGCTCACTAACAGACAGTAAATTATTTTCACCTTTGTTTATTCTATTGAAGTAAGCTTTCTTGTTCGGTAGCCATTTCCTTTCTAAACCTCTCAAGGCTTTTTCTGGAATATTCTTAATACCTTGATTAATCAAGCTAATTATTTTGGAATGGCTATTTAAAACCATCGCTGAAACAGTATTGGTTGTTATCCGTTCATCCGCCAAATCAATAATACCTTGAAGACCCATCTCTTCGATTTTCGCTTGAATAAATGGTACTTCCCCCATAAAAGTATTTATTTTTTTTTCCAATAATGCTTCGATCATCGTTTCCGAATCATCAATTAATACTAACTTGATATTTGGATACATCTTTTTGATATAGTTAATCGGATCGAGTTGGGGGTGGATTCCGACTAACATCCGTTCGGAATCTGTTAAACGACTTACTGGTAATTGACCTTTTAAATAGAACAAACCGTTATCAATATTGTCAAATGAATTTGAAAATGCATACGTTTTTTTCCTTTCTTCATTAACGAATAAACCAGAATGAAAGTCAGCAACACCATCATTTATGAAGTCGATACTTTGAGAGTAATCACCAGCTACAAACTTAATTTTGTGATTATTAACTTTTGCCCATAAAAGCCAGAACTCTGTGTAGTACCCGGTAATCTCACCACTTGGTGTTTTCATTCCAAAAGGCGGGTTATCGATTATCGTTGCAATGATCAACGTGTCTGTTTTATTTTCAAACGCATTTAACCAAGAAGTGTGACTATAAAAGATGACCGTTAACACTAATATCGATGTTATCCGCGTTATTTCCCAATTAATTTTTAACCAATGAACCATAGCTATTGCTCAACTTTAAACAATAAATCCGCAAGGGTTTTAAACAGTTGATTAATATCAATGGGTTTATCAACGACTCCCTGCATTCCGCACTTTTTTATACTTTCAATTTCATCTTTTCCAATACTTGCTGTCAGTGCAACTATAGGTGTTTTGTTCATTCCTTCTTTTTGTTTAATTTTAATTGTTGCTTCATAACCGTTCATTATTGGCATTTGGATATCCATCAAGATAATATCAAATTTGTGGCTTGCTAGTAACTCAATTGACGAGGCACCGCTATCAGCCGTTGTGACAGATAACCCATTCTTTTCTAGAAGTTTTTTAGCTACAATGAGATTCACTTGATTATCGTCTACTACTAACACCCTCCTATTTTTAAGCTTCCTTTTATTTTCGGCTAATAACTCATCTGCCTGTAAGATGAATTTATTTTCTAATCGATTAGAAAGAACTCCTTGGATTGCCATTTTCTCAGTTGATATTTGAGTCGAACTTATTCCTACATACTCATCTCCATCCATTTGTAAAAAAGGTAACGTAACCAAAAACTGCGTTCCTTTTCCCCCTTCACTTTTCACCTCAATATTTCCATCCATTAAATTGCAAAGTTTTTTACATAATTTTAAGCCCAAACCAGCACCTCCATATCGACGGGTATTAGACGCGTCAACTTGGTTATAAGAACGGAAAATATGTTCGACTTGTTCTCCATTCATGCCTATTCCTGTATCTTCAATATAGAAACAAATTTCAGTTTTATTTTTCATTTCTAGATTATTATTATTTATTGATTTTTTCTCGTCTAATAACACCACGCTAACCTTTATTAGCCCCTTCTCTGTAAATTTCACTGCGTTATTGACTAGCTTATGCAGTATTTGAGATACTCTTAAAGGATCCGCTAGGACAAATGGAGGGATTCTATTAGAAAAACAAACCTCGATCTGAAGTTCCGTATATTTTCTTTCCAATAAAACAACCTGATTAACTAACTTCTCAAGTTTAACGGGAATGCTTTCTAAAAGAAATTTTCCAGCATCCATTTTAGACAGGTCAAGAATATCATTAATCAAATTTAATAATTTTTTAGATGATTCATTAATGGTCGTTACGTAATCTATCTGTTCACACGACATATTAGTCATTTTCAACAGTTGAGACATGCCAACAACAGAATTCATTGGTGTTCGCAATTCATGACTCATATTAGCTAGGAATTCATCTTTTACGTTGTTAGCTTCATCTGCAAAAATTCTTTCTTGCATTAATCTTATTTCAGTTTTTTTTCTTTCTTTAATCTCTTTTAGCATTCTTTGATTAACTAAAGATACGTAAAGAAAAACTAATAGGAAAAGGCTTGAAACCGGAACAGCCCAATAGAGAAAAATAATCCATTGATCATCTACTTTCACTTCTTCTCTTCGCCATTTATTTAGAATATACAACCGCTCTCTACTGGTAATTTGTGATAATGATTTATTCAATATGGGAACCAGATGAGCTCGATTTTCAGATACAGCCATTGATATATCTATTGTATAAGGTGTAAAACCTGATACTTTGATACCCTCTATTGAACTGTCCTCTAAATAGTGTTTAATCAAAAAATAGTTGCCAATAAATACATCAATTTTATTATCTTTTAATTGTTTTAATGCCAACAGAATATTATCTATTTTTTGATAGGATAATTCCGGGTGATTATCCTTGAGTAACTCCTCCAACGAGCCATCGCCAACAAGCGCAAGTCGTTTATCTCCAACACTCTCAAGTGAAGATATTAGTTCGGGTTGTTCCCTCGTTAATATCACCACTGGAAAAGACAAGTAAGGTATGGTGAACTTTAAGTACTCTGCTCTTTTTTTTGTTTTAGTGATAGCGGTTATTAAATCAATGCTTTGATTTTTTGCCTTTTTAAGCATTGTCTCCCATCGATGCCTTTCATTTTGTTTAATTTGTAGTCCAATAGTTTCCTGCAAATAGGATAGATAATCAGCGCTTATCCCTTGCAATGTTCCATTCTCTCCAATGAACTCAATTGGCTCCCAATCTGGATCACTACCAAGTGTTAACTCTCCTAGATTTTCAATAATTTCAGTTTCACGTAAGTTTAGAGAAGGTATTTTTTTATTCAAATAGTTTGAAAAATAAGGTTCATAATTCGGTAACCATTGTTTTTCTAACGCGACGATTTTATCAATGGGAATGTTTTTTATACCTTTATTTAACTCATCAACTAACTTTTTGTTTCCCTTAGGAATCAATGCAAAGGCTTCATTCGAGAGTAATATTTCATCACTCTTTGTCAAGATACCTTTAATTCCAAAACTTGATAGTAAACTATCAATAAATGGCTCTTCTGCTACTATGCCATCAATTTCTCCATTTAAAAGTTGTTTAAGCATTTTTTTATCATCTACAAAGGTTACAGTATTGATTTGGGGGAAATTATTTTTTACATAAATTGATTGAACAGATCCTTCGTTGACAGCTAACGTTTTACCAGATAACTCACTCATTTTTTTTGGTTTTTGTAATTTTTCATAGAAATAAACACCAGTGTTAACATGGTGAATTGGAATTGAAAAATCAGCCCAACTTTCTCGTTCAATACTTGTTGATAATCCGCTATGAAAATCAACTCGCCCTTCACGTAAATCTTCAAGATTTTCTAAAAAGTCACTGGCTTTAAACGTAATTTCACGATCATTATATTTTGACCACAAGCGCCAAAAATCTACATACAACCCTGTCATTTCTCCATTTTTAAGCTCCATGGTGAAGGGGGCATTATGCTTCATCACCGATATTATAAGTGGCTGCCTTGTCAATTGCGGTGTAAAAGTTTTGCTAGTGAGATTCTTTATATTAGATATTGTTGTAGGTGACTTGTTGCTTTTTTGAGATCCGCAAGCTTTCTCACTATTGGTTAATAGTAAAAACGAAAGAGTTAAAATTAAAACAGCTAAATTGTGACGAAAATGAGAAATAGTTAAAAAATCCAAAAGACACAAAATGTTAATTAGATTTTAGCTGTATTTTCAACTGGTTGCCTTGTTTTTGTCGCCAAAATACTTCGATATTCCATAGAAAATAGCTCCTCCAGCCACTAACAAGCCTCCCATCAAAGCTTCAACTGGTTTTTCTTTCAATATGAATAATAGTGTCCAGCCAATTAAAAGTAAAAATATAATCGGTGGCAATGGGTAAAGCCAGGTTTTATAGGG
>JQIA01001508.1_pt1 | contig 12493 bp, 10 predicted proteins | sample 811431 | NCBI WGS metagenome assembly JQIA01 (sample SAMN02998118, study PRJNA258478) | marine sediment metagenome | biome: marine; feature: seafloor; material: sediment; isolation source: oil-polluted sediment collected from 3 locations (0.5 km, 0.7 km and 0.9 km)... | place: USA: Gulf of Mexico ... | reverse complement strand
GTTGCACCAGTTGACCTTGAAGACTTATTAAAGCAAGTTGAGACAGGAAGACAAAATGATGCTGCGGCAAATGCAAAGCGTATCAAAGCGTTTAAAAATGATAAAGCTTCACAGGCGAGAAAGCTGCGTGATATGAAAACTGAGCGCTCGCGCCAGGAAGGTATCAGCAAGCAAAAAGAAGCAACATTTGATAAGAACGAAGATCGCATCATACAGTTGCAGGGTACATTGAAAACAAGACTGGGTTCTTTGAAAGAACTTTTTGGTGTGTTGCAGCAGGCTGCAGGTCAGGCCAGCGGTGACTTTGAAGCATCTATCACGCACGTCCAGTTTCCTGAGCGTATTGAGTTTTTAAATGCTCTTGCTAAGAAGATGGGTAATTCAGATCAATTAGCTTCTATCGAAGAAATTGAGAAGCTGTGGTATGAGCTTCAACGTGAAATGACCGAGTCAGGTAAAGTTGTCAAGTTCCGCACTGAGATCATTACTGCTGACGGCAAAGTTGTTGAAAAAGAAATTACACGAATCGGTGTGTTTAACGCAGTTTCTGATGGTAAATACTTAAACTATTCTCCTCAAACTGGCAATATTGCAGAGCTTGCTCGTCAACCTCAAGGTCGATTTGTTGAGCGTATCGCAGGTCTAGAGTCTGCAACATCTGGTAAAGCTGCATTTGCATTAGACCCAGCACGTGGTCAGTTACTAGCAGTGTTGGTAAAAGCACCAAGCCTGGAAGAACGTATTGATCAAGGTGGTGTTATTGGTTACATCGTATTATCTTTAGGTGTAATTGCTGGCATATTTGCTTTCTGGCGCCTCATTTACCTTGTAACAACAATGGCTAAAGTGAAATCTCAGATGAAGAACTTAGACAAGCCGGGTAACAATCCTCTTGGACGTGTTCTTAAAGTATATGCTGATAATAAAAACGTGAATCTTGAAACGCTGGAATTGCGTTTAGGTGAAGCGGTTCTTAAAGAAACTCCTAAATTCCAGTCCGGTCTCATGTTTATGAAGATCATTGCAGCGATTGCGCCGCTTATGGGACTGTTAGGAACGGTAACAGGTATGATTATTACCTTCCAGATGATTACATTGTTTGGTACGGGTGATCCGCAAATGATGGCTGGTGGTATATCGCAGGCCTTGATGACCACTGTTGAAGGTCTTGTTGTTGCGATACCAACATTATTTTTACTTACACTGATGTCAAGCAGAGCGAAAGTTCTGAGTCAGATTCTAGAAGAACAGGCGATTGGCATGGTTGCAGAGCAATCCGAAGCTCAGTCTGCTAAAGCTTAACTGATAGGGGAAATATTATGATGGATCAAATCTATTATTATATTCCTGCCCTTGAATCCATTCGTGATTTTATGGAGCTTGGTGGGGATGTACTTCTCGCCATAGCTTTATTGACTCTCGTAATGTGGGTGATTATTTTTGAGCGTATGTTTTATATACGCTTCAATCACCAAAAGGCAGTAAATAAAGCACTTTCTATCTGGCAACAGCGTAAAGAGCATAACTCGTGGCATGCACATATGGTGCGTGAGCGACTCATTTCAAAAGTTTCGCAGGGGATAGAGAAAAACTTATCCCTACTGGAAACCAGTGTGGCTATATGTCCACTGTTAGGACTTTTGGGAACTGTAACCGGAATGGTTAAGGTGTTTGAGGTTATGGCTCTTGTAGGTTCTAGTAACCCACGCTCAATGGCTGCAGGTATCTCTTTAGCAACAGTTCCGACTATGGCTGGCATGGTAGCTGCATTGTCCGGTGTTGCTATGAGTGCATATCTAAAGAAGAAAGCACAGACTGAACGTACATTACTGGGTGAGCATTTACTTACTAGTGATGAATAAACGCATACTAAATGCGGGAGAAGAATAATGCGGAATATGTTAGGTAAGTCGTCAGCACAAGAAGAAGAAACAACGATTGATATTACGCCCATGTTGGACGTAGTGTTTATTATGTTGATTTTCTTTATTGTGACTGCAACTTTTGTTAAGGAAGCCGGTATTGATGTTAATACGCCGGATGCGCCTACAGCAGTTAAGAAAGATAAGGCAAACATTCTTATTGCTATTACAGATAAGAATGAGATCTGGATTGATGGCCGAGTGATAGATCATCGCTCAGTACGCGCTAATATTGAGCGTTTACATGCTGAAAATCCACAAGGTTCTGTTGTGATTCAGGCAGATGAGCTTTCTAATAACAAGACTTTAGTTCAGGTTATGGATGCTTCAAGATCAGCGGGCGTTTATAACGTTGCGCTAGCTGCCAGGAATTGATCAATGACACAGACCAGCAGTAACGTTGAAGATATCGGGAGTGGAGGCGCAGCGCCTTCTGTGCGATTGATCTTGGGTGTTTTGTTGGCCACATTTGTAACATTGTTTTTATTGTGGTTAATGAACTACCTTATTGTCACAGGTGATCATTCTTTAGAGGATGAAGTCGCTGGTGCAACACTCGATTTTGTACGAGTAAAACCTCAGGAAAACTTAACACGTAAAAGTGATAAGCCTGAGAAGCCACCACCACCTGCAGCACCACCACCTGAGCCACCAGCACCGGAGCTAGATAATGCAGATCCCTCTGCTGAGAAGGTTGCAATCTCTGCAGCTCCTGTCTCGACAGATATCGATTTATCTTCCGGAGGCTTTAGCTTAGGAGTAGGTGAGGGTGATTATTTACCTATTGTGAAAGTTGCACCTATGTATCCTGCCAGGGCTTCAAGCCGCGGTATCGAGGGTTGGGTGATTGTTGAATACACGGTTACTTCGACAGGTACGGTTAAGGACGTTATTGTTCTTGAGTCCAAGCCTACGAGTAAAATATTCCATAAAGCAGCCATTAATGCAGCGAAGAAGTTTAAGTATAAGCCTCGCGTTCAAGATGGGAAAGCAATGGAAGTGCCCGGTGTTCGAAATAGATTCTTGTTTGAGTTAGAGGGCTGATATGATGAATTATACTAAATCTAGTAGCTTTTCTAATCGTATGAAGTCATTACTCATGATGCTTGTCATCATGAGTGTGAGTTCTGTGTTTACAGCCAATGCTGTAGCAGCAGACAAAGAGAAAGGCAAGGGTAAGTCGAAAACTAAAGTCACTGTCGCAATGAGCCAGAAGGTTTATGAATCATTGCAAAAAGCCCAGGATCTATTGAATACTAAGGATTATGTCGGTGCTTTGGCTGCAGTTGAAAAGATAAGAGCCGGTAAGAAAGGTAAAAAACTTAGTTCTTATGAAGTAGCTCAAACATGGAACTTACAGGCATATTTATATTACTTGCAGGAACAGTATCCTGAAAGTATTCATGCCTATGAAAATGTGATAAAGCAAGCAGATTTGCCGGAAGCATTGACACAAAGTTCTCTGAAAACCATCAGTCAGTTGTATTTTACGACTGAAGAGTACGGCAAGGCATTAGAAACAGTTAAACGGTTAATTGCGACTCTGGAAGAGCCTGCAGCTGATGTTTACATGTTGATGGGTCAGGCATACTTCCAGATGGAAGACTATAAATCGGCTCTAACGCCAATTCAGAAAGCTATTACGATGTACAAGACGCAAGGTAATAAACCAAAAGAAAACTGGTTATTACTTTTACGGGTTATTTACCATAAGATGGAAGATTACCCTAAAATGCTGAATACATTAGAAGAGCTACTTGCTTTGTATCCTAAGGACCAATACCTTAAGACTATGGCGGGTGTTTATAGTGAGTTAGGCAATACGCAAAAGCAATTGACCATCATGGAATCATTGTATGAAAAGGGTCTTGTTGAGCGTAGCTCGCAGATTGTTAATATTGCAAACCTGTATATGATGCATGGTGTACCAATAAAAGCGGCTGAGATGTTAGATAAGGAAATCAATAATACTAAGCGCGTTGAAGGAAAATCTCGAAATTACCGCTTATTATCTCAGGCATGGTATATGGCGAGAGAAGATGAAAAGTCTATTCCGCCAATGGCTAAAGCTGCGAAAATGTCTCAAGAAGGTGAGTTGTTCTTACGTCTTGCACAGTCTCATCTAAATCTTGATCATTATGATGATGCTGCCAAAGCTATCTATAAAGCTCTTGAGCTAGGTGGCCTAAAGCGAAGTGATACGGCAAATATCATGTTAGGTATGGCTCTTTTTAATCAGGTTAAGCTAAAGGGTGCTCGTAAAGCATTTGTGAATGCTTCGAAAGATAAGCGTTCACGTAAGGTTGCTCAGCAATGGATCGCTTATGTTGATTCGGAGCTAGAGAGAGCGAAAGCGTTAGACTTATAAAACTGGATTTACATCTATTATTAGTGATTGTAAATTTAATGTTAAACGCTTATTCTTAGAGTATAGGATATAGTTTATAGGATATAGACCAGGTGCAATCCGCTGCACCTGGTTTTTTTGTTTATGCATGGCAGGTATTAAACCTGCTGGGAAGGTGGCAATGTTTTGCGGCTTTTCAAGATTTTTAACTTAGTGAGGAAGTTTATGAAACTTTTCGAAAAAAACAAATTAGCAGTCCTTTGTGGCTTGTTAATTCCATTTTCAATAGGTCTGTCGTCACAGGCTTTTGCTGAAGAAGCAGAAGACGGTGCACAGGAAGTTGAAGAAGTCATTACCATCGGTACACGTGGTAAGCCACGTTCTGCGACAGATTCTCCAGCACCAGTAGATGTTATTTCTGGTCAGGATTTCGCTAACCAGGGTGGAACAGATATAACGGATCTTATCCGTAATGTTGTGCCATCATTTAACGTGAACGATCAGCCAATCAGTGATGCGGCTACAATTGTACGCCCAGCTAACTTACGTGGCTTAGCTCCTGACCATACTCTTATTCTTGTAAATGGTAAGCGTAGGCACAGAGGTTCTGTTATCACGTGGTTAGGAAATGGTATTTCGAATGGTTCACAAGGCCCTGACATGGCAGCTATACCTGCGATGGCAATCAAGAGCCTAGAAGTTCTACGTGACGGCGCAGCGGCTCAGTATGGTTCTGATGCTATTGCGGGTGTTATGAATTTTGTACTTAAAGATGATAACGAAGGCGGTTCTTTCGAAGTTCGTTATGGCGAGTACAGTGCTGGAGACGGTCAGAAACTGACTTTTGCTGGTAATGTTGGTATGCCTCTTGGTGAAGATGGTTTCTTAAACCTTACTTTAGAGTATGGTAATCAAGATGATACAGATCGCGCGGTTCAGCGTGGTGATGCACAAAACCTTATTGATCAGGGTTATCAGAATGTACCTACACCAGCAATGATCTGGGGTCAGCCTATTATTGATGACGACATGAAGTTCTTTGCAAACTTCGCTGTTGCTCTTAATGATGGAATGGAGCTTTACGGTCATGGTAATTATAATAGTAAAGCGGTAGATGGTGGATTCTTCTATAGAAACCCGACAAATCGCGGTGCTGTATACAGTAATGATGGTGGTGACACATTACTCATTGGTGATTTAACTCCTGATGATGGCATTGGTTGTCCAGTTGTTACTATGGATGGCGTTATTCCTGATCCGGTAGCTCTTGCACAAGTATTTGCTGATCCAAACTGCTTTACATTCCAGGAAACAATTCCAGGTGGATTTACACCTAGATTTGGTGGTGATGTAACAGACTTTTCTATGTTAGCTGGTATTCGCGGTGAAACGGAAGGTGGAATAGGTTGGGACTTTAGTGGTTATCTTGGTTCTCATGAAGCGGATTTCCATATCAATAACACAGTTAATGCGAGCTTAGGCCCTGCATCTCCACGTGACTTTGATCCGGGTGCATACACTCAGGAAGAAATGAACTTTAATGCAGACTTTACGTATGCATTAAGTGATACCGTTCATTTAGGCTTTGGTGCTGAGTACAGAAACGAAGAGTTTACTATTACTCCAGGACAAGTTGAGTCTTACACAGCAGGAATTCTTGCTGAGCAAGGTTTCAGCACGTCTTCGAATGGTTTCCCAGGTTTCCCTGAAATAACTTCAGGTTCATGGGATCGTTCAAACTACGGTTTGTATGTTGATGCTGAATGGGAAGCTTCTGAGCAATTGTTAGTTCAAGGTGCATTACGCTTTGAAGACTTTGAAGATTTCGGTACTACAACGAACTTCAAGTTAGGTGCTAATTATCAGTTAACGGATGATGCGGGTTTTAGAGCGACTATCAGTACGGGCTTTAAAGCGCCTACACCTGGTCAATCAAATGCTTCTAATACTTCTACAGAGTTAACAGGTGGCGTTCTGGTTAATAACGGAACAATTCCAGCAACTAACCCTGTTGCATTAGCCAATGGTTCAGCTCCTCTTGGTCCTGAAGAGTCAACAAACTTTACAATTGGTGCTTACTTTACAGCTGGTGTTTTTGATGTAACAGTTGATTACTTTGATATTGACGTTGAGAATCGTTTAAACCTTTCAAGTGAAGTGGTACTAAGTGCTGAGCAGATTGCTGAATTAGTAGCTGCTGGTATACCTGGTGCTGGTGATCTTACGCAGTTCCGCTTCTTTACCAATGATTTTGATACAAATACAAGTGGTGTCGATATTATTGCAACAGCAAGCACTGACTGGATGAATGGTACAACAACATGGAATGCAGCATTCAACTATACAAAGACTGAAGTAACAGACTTTAATGCAGCAACAATTAATGCTACACGTATTCGTCAAATTGAAGAGACAACACCTGATACTCGCTGGAGTGCAAGTGGTAATCATAGATTTGATAGCTTTAGAGTTATGGCGCGTGTAAGTTATTACAGTGAATGGTTTGATAGCTTTGAGAATGATGTGTTTGGTACAGACGCAGTATTCCAGGGCGAATTCGTGATGGATCTTGAAGGTGAGTACTCAATTAATGACAGTTCAAGCATTTTGCTTGGTGTTACTAATATATTCAACAACAAGGGTGAGAAAGCAACTGACGTAAATGACTTAGGATTTGATACAGCGACAATCCTTGGTGAAGTTTATAGCCAGTACACACCATTTGGTTTCAACGGTACATTTATGTATGCACGCTACCAGTATAATTTCTAATCGAAATTAATACTGATTGCACAAAAAAAGGCGCCTTATGGCGCCTTTTTTTTTAGGAGAAAAATATGTGGATTAAAAGAGTCAGTGTTGCCTTGTTATTAATGCTTAATGTTAATATTGCCTTGGCTGAGCTAAATGTAGGGGATGAAGCTCCGCAGTTTTGTCTGGTAGATCAGCATGCTGAAAAGCAATGTTTACAATCATTTAAAGGAAAGTGGGTGATACTCTATTTTTACCCTAAGGATGATACCCCTGGCTGTACAAAAGAAGCGTGTAGTTTTAGGGATCATTTTAATACAATATTATCTGAAGATGCCGTGATTTTGGGTGTAAGTGTTGATGATGCCGATTCACACAAAGAGTTTAGTAAGAAATACAGTCTAAATTTCCCACTTTTAGTGGATGAAGGCGGAATGGTTAGTAAAAAATACGAAGCGCTATGGAAAGTCGGCCCGTTAAAGTATGCGCGAAGACATAGCTTTATTATTGACCCTAAAGGAAGGCTGGCAAAAATATATAGGAAAGTTGATGCTGCAACGCATGTAAAAGAAGTGATAGAGGATCTTAAGCACCTAAAGAATAAGTAAGATACGTCTTAAATAGAGTGAAATAACGGCATATGTAGCATTGAGTATGGTTAAGATAGATGTGAACAAGCGAGTAACGACAGTATGCTAGAATATTCACGCGGTACTGGTGTGAGTCTTAGTTACACTAAAGCGTTGGTGTTATTGGCTATGGTGTGTTGTACAGGAAAAATACATGCGAATGATGGAATAAATGTTGCTGTAGCCTCAAATTTCCTTACAACTGCAAGGCAACTTGTGGCTGAATATAAAAATAAAACAGGTCGGAATGTCTCTTTAAGTAGTGGGTCAACAGGAAAGCTATATACCCAGATAATTTATGGAGCTCCATTTGATTTATATATGGCAGCGGATACAAAGCATCCATTGCTATTAGAAAGGAAAAACCTCATTGTTAAAGCGAGTCGAAAGACTTATGCCGTGGGAAAACTAGTTTTCTGGAATAAGATTAAAACGGATGACTGTCAGTTATCACTTTCAAATCTTAAGTTTAAACGTTTAGCAATTGCGAATCCTGCAATAGCTCCATACGGTGCTGCTGCAAAAGAGGTTCTTGTGCAGAATGGCTTGTGGGGAGGCTTGAAGATGAGGATGGCTCGTGGTGAAAATATAGGGCAAACGTTAGCTTATATTCGTTCAGGAGCTGCAGATGCTGGTTTTGTGTCTGAATCGCAGGTTGAAAGTTTAAGAGGTGGGTGCATATGGCGTATACCGGCAGATCAGTATGGGCAGCTGGATCAGCAAATGGTGATTTTATCTTCTAGTAAACGACAAAATGAAGCGCGGCTATTTGCTGCATATATTCAGAGTCAAAAATCGCGCAGTATAATATATGAAAATGGTTATGATTAAATTCAGGTGAGTTAAGAATCAGAATGATACTTTAAGGTCTGAGGTGTTAATCTGAAAGTTACGGGTTAAATCAATAGATGAATGAAGTAAGAATATGTATATATTGTCTCCGGAAAATTTCGCTCCACTATTATTAAGCTTAAAGTTAGCACTTTATACGGTTGTCATTTTATTGATTATTGCATCACCGGTGGCGTGGTGGCTGAGCCAAACCGAGTCGCGTATAAAGCCCGTTATTGAAGCAATTTTGGCTTTACCTATTGTGCTACCACCTACTGTTCTTGGCTTTTATCTTCTGATTGCATTTTCTCCGGATAGTACATTAGGGCAATGGTGGCAGCAGTTGTTTGGGTCAAGCCTGTCATTTAGTTTTGAATCTTTGATAATAGCTTCTGTTCTTTATTCATTTCCATTTGTTTTACAGCCCATACAGGTGGCTTTTGAGTCCTTAGGGCGTTGGCCAATGGAAACGGCAGCTGTGTTAGGTTTGGGACGCTATGAATCCTTCAGGAGCATTATCATACCTTTGAGTCGTAAGGGCTGGGTGACAGGGGCGTGTCTTGGCTTTGCTCATACCATAGGTGAGTTTGGTGTTGTGTTAATGGTCGGCGGGAATATATCTGGTGAGACGAGAGTGGTGTCCATTGCCATATATGATCATGTGGAAACGTTAAACTTTACTGCAGTGCATGAATTATCACTTGTGCTGTTGTTTATATCATTAGTGATTCTGATATTTGTTTATGCTGTGAACCGCAATAAAATAACAAGCTTTATATGAGCAGTGCTTCAGGAGCCCAATAATAAAAGATGTTGTCCGTAAAAATAAAATTAGAGCGTGAGGACTTTACGTTGAATGTTAACTTCGATGTGAAGCAGGAGCGCGTGACAGTACTTTTTGGTAAATCCGCATCTGGTAAAAGTACAATCATGAGATGCATAGCTGGGCTTGAAAAGTCACATGGTGAGATAGCGTTGAATGGTCATGTATGGCAGTCAACGCATGAGGGAATGTATTTATTAACACAAAAGCGTAATCTAGGTTATGTATTTCAAGAAGCCAGGTTGTATGAACATATTTCAGTCGCAAGAAATATAACGCTGGGTTTGAGTGCAAATGTTATAGAAAAAAATCCATTGTTGATCACGTTGTTAAAGCTTGAAGATTTGTTAGAAAGAATGCCACAGCAACTGTCAGGAGGAGAAAGGCGAAGGGTTAGTATTGCGAGAGCGTTAATAAGGAAACCTGCGGTATTGTTATTTGACGAACCATTGGCTGGTATTGATCAGGTGCATAGAAAGAGCATGTTGCAATATATCCAGAAGGTAACAAGAGGCTTGAAAGTGCCGGTGTTATATGTAACACATCATGTTGATGAGGTTGTTGCCATAGCGGATGAGATATTATTAATAGATAATGGCAGGGTGACAGATCAGTCTGAATTTGCGAGTTTCGTGTTAAGTTCGTCTAAGGCTGTAGAGCTAGGTGTTGAGGGAAGCTGCATTACAATTGAAAGCCTCGATAGTTTTGATAATGGCGATTACTATATATCTGCCAAACACGTGTTGGTTGCTGAGAAGGATTCAAAAGTAGCAGGAAAGATGGTGCTGGAAGGTAAGATTGTATCGGTTTCTCATCTGAGTAATACGGTAAAAAGCGTGGTTGTAAAGACAGATTTAGGTGCAGTGCGAGCATATGCCTACACAGCATACAATGGCTTTGATGCTGAAGTAGGTAAAGAGTGTACTCTTGCTATTACAGAGTTAGTCAAAAGATAAGAAAGTTGTGAGTGTAAAGGAATGACATATTTGATTATACCGGCAATATGGATGGTTGTTGACTAGCGTTTAGTAAAACATCAATAATTCTATAGCGTTAAGATGATGTTAAAAAGAGAGCGATATCACGGTTTTCTTTATTTTGAACTGTTATTATGATAGTATTCCCAGCGTTTTTGCACACTAATTCTTTGGGAATCCAGGAATGATAAAACAACGAACATTAAAAAATCCAATAAGAGCAACAGGCGTTGGACTTCACTCCGGTGAGAAAATATACCTGACTTTGCTGCCAGCTCCAATAGATTCGGGCATTACGTTTCGTAGAATAGATCTTCCTGGAAAGGTAGAGTTACACGCATGCGCAGAAAATGTAGGTGAAACAAGTTTGTCTACAACATTGCAGTATGGCGGTGCGCGGGTAGATACCGTTGAGCATCTACTTTCAGCTATGGCAGGCCTGGGCATTGATAATGCTGTGGTTGAGCTTAGTGCTGCAGAAGTTCCGATTATGGATGGAAGTGCCGGTCCCTTTGTGTTTCTACTGCAATCGGCAGGAATACAAGAGCAGTCGGCTGCTAAAAAATTCATCCGAATTAAAAAAAGTATCACAGTAAGTGATGGTGACAAATGGGCAAGGTTTGATCCGTTTGATGGTTTCAAAGTGTCTTTTTCTATCGACTTTGATCACCCAGTGTTTCGCAGGCATTCTCGCAGCGCATCAATCGATTTTTCAACGACATCATTTGTTAAAGAAGTGAGTAGGGCGAGAACGTTCGGATTTATGCGCGATATAGAGGCGTTACAGTCTCAGAACTTAGTTCTGGGTGGCAGTAAGGATTGTGCTGTTGTATTAGATGACTATCGCGTACTTAATGAAGAAGGTCTGCGTTACGAAGATGAGTTTGTAAAGCACAAGATTCTTGATGCGATAGGCGATTTATACTTGCTAGGTCATAGTCTTGTTGGCGCATTCTCAGGTCATAAATCCGGCCATGCATTGAATAACGCACTATTAAGAGCGTTGCTGGCAGATCAAACAGCTTGGGAGTCGGTAACATATCCAGATACGGAAGAATCTCCCATATCGTATTTGAACCCGGGTGAAGCAACAACGTAAAAGCTAAAGGCAGTTACGTTAAGGCGATAGCGTCGGGTTTGATTTGTTAATTTGGCTCACCACTTTGAGCCAGCTTTTTGAATAAATCACCAAGTTCTTTGTCCTTAATCATAGTGCTTGCAGTTACTAAAGAACTGCGGGCACTGTCTGATAAAACTCTTTGGGTTGTGCTTTGTTCTGGTAACAGCCTGTCGTTACGGACAACACGAATTTTTATTGTTTGTACGGGCTGCTTAAAAATAGTCTGGCTGTGTTGGAGTATGGTTCTTTGGTGCAGGCGAAGGCGGTTGGCCCACTCACTACCCGGGACGGTTAGAATCAGTTGTTTGTTGTGAAGTCTTGAAATTGAGACTTTTGAAGAAATTGATTTAGGAAGGCAGTGACGAAGTTTTCTCGTTGCTTCCTGGTTTTTATAAGCCTGGCTCAGTACATGAGTTAGAGGGTCCTTTTTACCGGGCTTTTTTTTGACGATAGATTTTAGGGGTTTGAGTCCACGCATGTTTAATGAGTTCTGGAAAAAGCTAGATGAGGTTAACCTTATCGTGGTTGGGCGGTATATGTCCAGCCCTAAAACAAAACATTATAGCGCGAAAAAAATCGTGGGTGTTTTTGTGGCGGTTATGTTCTCAATGAGCATAATGTTTGTTATCACAGGATTTCAGTTAGGTAAGCTTGGAACGATAGAGTCTGTCTATGCAAATGCAGAACTAGATAGTTTAAGGATGCAGAATAAAGCACAGGAAGAGGAGCTGGATTCACTTAAAAAGTCCGTTTCAATTAATTTAGATGCCCTGGCAATTAGATTGGGTGAAATGCAGGCCCAGGCAGAGCGGCTGGATGCGTTAGGCGGGCGATTGACGGTACTAGCGGGCATAGATGATGCTGAGTTTCAGTTTGCGTCAATACCGGCAATGGGCGGGCTAGAGCCAACATCTGATATTGTTGATAGGAATATACTGGATGTAGATTCAGAGATACTAAAGCTTCAGGAAAAAATGCATGACTCCGGTTATAAGCTCGAACTATTACAGGCGTTTTTGCATAATGAGAATTTTGAAAGTCAATATATGCCAGCGGGGCGACCTGTTGATTCAGGCTGGTTATCGTCGCGCTA
>JQIA01001507.1_pt1 | contig 12496 bp, 14 predicted proteins | sample 811431 | NCBI WGS metagenome assembly JQIA01 (sample SAMN02998118, study PRJNA258478) | marine sediment metagenome | biome: marine; feature: seafloor; material: sediment; isolation source: oil-polluted sediment collected from 3 locations (0.5 km, 0.7 km and 0.9 km)... | place: USA: Gulf of Mexico ... | reverse complement strand
GAGGGGTGACTCATTCGGACAAATCATAAAGTAAACACTCAAAGATTTTGACCCACAACCTTGGCTTGAACCAACAGATCCAGGATCTTTTGTGGCATCTGGAGGAGCAGCAGACAAGAATGGAATTTACTCTAAATATCTTTCTGGGGACCCTGTTGCTAATGAGAATCAAGTTTTTTGTGGAGCAATTTATAAAGGGAAGCCAGTATAGGTGAAGGCTTGTGCAGAACTTGAATTTGTGCTGCCCATATTTTCGGGTATACTCGGAATAATGATGCCAGGTGACTTGGTGCGCTACATTCCGATGAGTTACTTTCCAAATCTAGAGATCGAGTTCATTTTCAACGAATACGCCTTCTTCACTAGCCACCCTGCAGGAACGAGAGACTACTATATCACACAGTTCGAGCTGTACACGAACATACTTCAATTTGAGAGTGAAATACACGACTCCATGGATTCTATTGTGGCGCAGTCAGGACTGCATCTGGTTACACAGGCAGTCATATCAGGACCGGAACTGCACATAACCACTGCTTCCGTGCCAAGCAGTTTCCCCATCAATCTGTCCCTGAAGAGTCTGAAGACCCTCTTCTTCACATTTATCTACGAAGCTTACCGAACCATACCTTCAATTAGAATGATCAACAGATGTTCTCACAATCTGACTTAGTTGCAGGTGCGAATTGGGGCGGCCGAGTATTTTCCTTCACTGCCAATTGAAGCTCACGCAGGTACGAGCACTCGCTGCGCACCATACATTGCCGAACTATACAAAGCGGTAGGACGTCTACATGATGTGACTACCGATTCAGACATTAGCCCCGAACAATGGTGCCTTGATCTACCATTTGGAGGAAACTAGGATTTGCAGATGAAGAACATCCTCATGACAGACTATACCAACAAATCTGGAGCAATCGCGTCGATACGATTTTTGGATGCCTCTTATGAGGGACCCCAATTCCACACGAACACAAGAAACGGAGTTTATGCTAGTCCTGTATCGAGGAATGTGTACGCGATATCAATGAAGAACATTTCAACGGACGTTTCGACAATGAGCGGCTCGAACACGGTGGTCTCATCGCCCCTCGAGATTCTCATGAAATCGTCCGGGAAGACCTACACGGGACCCAGCAATGGAATCTCGTTTGCGCAGCATGACACCATCGTTTACATTAAGCCAAACCTGCAGATCATCGTACTCGGCAGATGAGTGCGTGCTGCAATAACAACTATTTCGATTAATTTCAAAATTATTATTTTTTTATACCCCCTTCCTTCTCCCCTTTCGAATCTTTAATTTTATCTTCATCTTCATCTCCATCTTCATTTTTATTATCCTGATTGCGGATAAGACCATCTTCAAAAGTTAACTCTTCGAAGTTCTTGAAGTAGCGTTTCCGCTCACTGTGGACGCTGAAAAAATTGTATTTATGATCAACCTGACTGCTCGAGGAGAGTGGATCTCCGAACACGTCTATCACCAGCTCCTCCCATTGGTCCTTCGGAATATCGAGTTGGTCCTCATAGAGAAGCTTCAAGTCACTCGGGTTCAGTGAAAATGCTACCGTCCAATTGGAGTTGGAGCGGATCCGAGAAGGTACAAGCGTATACTTCTGCGTGAGCAGCATGATGCTGATAGTGCCGTTGATAATTTTGTGCCTCCTGTTGAAGAACATTGAAATGAACTGTGTGTTGAATTCGTTTTTTTTAATTTCAGAAATTACGTCGTCCAACACGAGGAGCACGTTTATATGCAATTTCCTGACTTCATCCATCGGCAGCTGCCGCATTAGATCGATAGCTCGTTCTTTGCGTTCCTATTCAAGCACAAACTCAAGCTGCATGGCGCTCATCTGCGCATTAGTTGCGACTTACAAATTTGCAGCAACTGTGCTGTTCAGGAATTTCTGAGTTGACGAGCGCAGTCCTTTCGAAAAGCCACTCGTCTGCTAACTTCACCGATTACCCATTACGCCATGGTCTCAAATACTTCGAGAAAGTTCGTCTGCACTGCCCCGATAGAGGGAATTGTCTCTGTCAGATTGCCGCCCAGATCTACCCCCGAAGAAGTTCGCTTCTCCCATACTTCCACCACCTCCCAGATTACTCTGCCGGAGCAGCGAATTCTTGCTGAAAGGAAACGACGAGAACAAGCGAGTCACCTTTGAGACCGCGTTTGAGTCGATCTAGTGGGACCGCATATCCAAACCAATACTTGAACTGCCCAACTGGACCTTCACCATGGCGGTCGAATTTGGAAGTGCAGGGAGGCCCACCTGGCTGACTCCCGACTCGCCGCCGCTTTGCGCCTTGCTGAGCAATCAACGCAGTGTTTCATATTCTGCATAGAGTGCTTCCAACCTTTCCAACTGGATGCGGTTCAAGTCGCTAATTTTCTCACCTATCCAATCGAAATTGAGTGTTGACTGTGCGAACTCTTTCGTCAAATTTGGAATGTGCAATTTCTACCAGGACGGCGAAATTACGAGTGTCATGTCGAAAGCGCCGCCATAAAGATGCTCCGATGTGAGCATGCTCTCCACGAGAGACGACTTACCCGAGCCAGGCTTACCCACAATCAGCAGCAAAAAATGGGGCAGCAACTTATCTTGGACTCGGTGTTGGTGGCGCTCCACATCCACATCGAACTGCAAACCAGAAGGGGGCGTAAGTTTGGCGTAATGCTCGGAGATTTTTTTCATTTCCTTTTCAAGGTTGACCTTTTTGGCACCACCACCACCACTTGCCGAGTTTCCCTTTTTGTGCGTTTACGAGTGCGGCAAGGCAGTTGGATCACCTTGATGCAAGTTTACCGTCATTTCCGAGATACCCGGCTTTTTGCGGATCTTCTCGACTTCTTCTCACATTGCTTATTATTTGGCGGGGTTCAGGCTGCGCGGAATTGGATCAACTCACTTCCCTTTTCGACGTCAACTACTCGGTTTCCGCGCCTTTCTGGTATTGTTCCTCTTAGTTACCATTTAATAATAATTTCTTTTATAAATGCTCGGAACCGCAGCAGGTAGTGGCACACTGGAAACGGTGATGTCGCTCGTGCAGACCAGCGACGAAGCTGAGTCCCGCATCCAGGTGGTCTCGCAACATCTGGGCCATCTTGATCGGCAGGCGGAGGAGGGAAACCACCGCATATTCGCCAGCGTGAGAAGACTCATCATTCCCTGGTCGTGGAACAACATTTACTCGAAGACGGCCGCCTTCACGATGCACTGGGTCTTCTCAGATGCAAAATCAGTGAAAGTCACTTTTTATGCTCCACTGCAAAATTTTACGGCTCCCGAATATTTCAGTAAAATCGATGCGCAAATTGGTACACTCGAAGCAGTGCTGGGCTTGGCTGGAGTGACAACAGCTCAATATGGGAGCATACAAATTACGTATGACGAGGTCGCCATGAAGCCAATAGTCACGGTTACCGACAACACAATTCTCAAGCTGTTCCAGGTGCTGCCAGGCGAAAAGAGATCTCTTGCTCAAGTGGCACAGTAAAACTCAAAGAAGCGACAAAAATGGACCGTGTTCGGTGAAGTGACGACACTTACAGGAGTGTCGGCAGCCGAAATTGCAGCGGAACGAATTTTGGTAAGCGCAGATATGCGAGCAACCACGGATCAGGTGCACGACAATTCAGCCATCCACAAATTGTGGGGATTCAACTCGACCAAAGCAATGCTGACCTACGAGTGGATCCCGCTGGCAGATGCACAAATAGCAAATTTTTTCCGACCTTCGCTGAATCTGATAAATTTTTGCCGCACAACTTACATTGGAATTCGCAGCACGTTACCAGCAAATTCCGCAAATGGCCGCACAGCCGCACAGATGAATGTACTCGCAATCGTGCCGGTGAAGGGATCGTTTGGGGACTTCATTGATTTCACGGAGAATGATCCGCTGCCACTGCAGATATTTCAAACACAGGCAGGCGGGTTCCATATGGACCTGATTGATGATCAATACAATGTGATCGAGCTGAATGCGAGCCAATGGACAGCTGTAATCGATATTGCCGTATTCCACAAACAGTCCATTAACGCGAACTAAATTTGATTAAATAATTGTTTTTTTAAAACTGAGGGGGAAAAAAAATGAATAATCCGGGACCGTTTTAGTTAGCGATAGGAGGAGGAGGGGGTTTTGGAGGGGGACTTCAACTGCCACCACCACTGCATCCAGTGCAACAGCAGTTTTTCGGGTTAAATGAGGAAGAACAGAGAGACCACCTCGGAGTGACGCTGAATGAACTGCCGGGGGCCCCCACTTTGGCGGACCAAATTAGGGCTGACGAAAATACGATTGTGAGCATGACAATCGAGACCAGATTTTTCTCCACTGTTGCTGCCTAGGACGGCATGTTTCAAGAGGGACAAGCACCAATCACCAACTTCTATTTTCACACGCTCCAAGAACTGATAAACTTCGCGTTGGATTTTCCCTTGTATGCTCAGTTTTTGGCCAACAATCGTGCAAATTCAGAATTCAGTCAGTTTTTTGAGTGACTACGAAATGAAAACACTCAGCTGAGTGAAGCCTTGACGCAGGCGGAAAATGCCGATACACAAACTCGCATAACCGCGTTCAACAATCAGCAGAGTCAGTTCTGGCAAAATTATTCAGCGAGCAGCGTGAATGGAGAAAACGCTTTCAACGAGAGACTCAATCCGAGCGCCGTTGATGCAGGAGTCGACCTCTTCTTGGACAACCTTGGAGGAACTTGGCGGATCTGGCACAACCAGAGGAATGGCGCAACCATCGGACAAGCGCTCTTGAATGAGGTGCAAAATTTGGTTGGCACAAGTTTCACTGACATGATGAACATGTTCAACATTCAAGCAGTCGGAGGAGGGGGAGCTCACTTGTCGCCACTGCAACAATAATTTTGAAGCGCCTTTTAGAATGCCTACATAACTTTCCAAATTGCTGCACTCATTGGAATGGACACCGAATCCGAGTCAACAGGAGTCCGCCTGATCCAGTACACATCTGCCGCGGCCCAATTGTTGGTCAGCTACACAAACCCAGCCAGCACGATTCCGCAAATGTTTATCGCCAATACCGCCTACGGAGCCATGCAATTGTACGCCGAAATTGAAGCAGAAGGACGTCATATTTTCCAGATTTCGGGGGCCACCGAGGGAACGAATTTAACATTTGCACAATTCATGTAAACGTTTCAGCACCACGTCATGCGACTCGGAAGAGACCACTAACGTCTCATTGACCGCATCAACAACTAAGAAGCGACCGATCAAGAATGAGGGCAATTTCTTGAAACTATAACTGGAGTTAGAGGGGGGCAGGTCGATGCAAACAATGCGAGGATTGTTGGAAACGCGATAAGCAATGCGATAGAGGGAGTCGCGAATTAGGCGTACTGGTTCGCAGACGAGTTGATTGAAGAAGGACTCGATTTTGTGGATCAGCGTGCAGATGAAATACGGCAACTTCGTTCATTCTTCGGTCGAGCTGCGCATTACACGATCGCTGTAGTATACAATACGCAACGAACAGGTGCGGATATGTCCTCTGAGGACGGCACGGATGAATTCCTCACAGTCGTTGCACAGCAGTTCGAAACTCCTGCTGGCCATGCACAAACAATGAACAACCGGTTCAACTGGTCTTCTCAGGAACGAAACTAGGTCGACCATTGGATCAACATTTCATTGGAAGCGATACGGAATGATCCAGATACGCCTCCAGGTATGCCAGCTGACGCAGTTCTACTTTGGCAGCTCAGATAACATCCAACTTTGCAGCAAGTGATGGATAACATGGTTTCCCCGTTCTTACAATCTCAATACAACCAAAAACAACAGCAGAACAATAAACAATAGGAAAAAAAAAAGGGTGACAAAGACGAACGAAAAAAGGGCAACTCTGAGCACAAGAAGAGTGAAGAAGATGTGAACCGTCTCTTCTTGCAACATCTGGGACTCATTTCGAGAAGAATGCGGTCTGATGTAATGCCTGCTGAACGCTGACAGGAAGAGGAAAACATTGATCCCGATGAAGAGGTCATCGAAATGGTGCCGACAAATAACAACAGCAGGCCTGCCAACTCTGAAGACACATTCTTGGCTACGTTTACGCAGAATTTGCCCACCAACAGCGAGTTGACAAATAATGGTGGAGAATTTTTGCGCTCCATGTTCGGGAGCATGCGAAACGGTTGAAGCACACCTTTGCAGTTGGCTGCAAATAGAAGTAGAATTGCGCATTTCATCATTCACGATCTACAGCCGAACTACAATGGCAACTTATTGACTTACTTCCAATAAAACGGTTTAACTGTGCCCACTCAGGAATAGGAACAAAATTTTAGAGACGAGTTGCGGGCCACCCAATCACTGGATTTCTATACAAGCATAACCGCACTTTCAGGACCACGATTTCTCTCACTCCAACAGATGGTGGCCCACTACACACACCAGGAAGAAAGCACTCGTCCTCTCCACTTGAGAAACTTGCCACGCATTTTTAATGCAGATCCACATTAGCAAATTGGATCAGTTGCGGCAATGAGACACAGATTCCGCTTTTAGACGGACTAACAACAGTCATATCCGAACCAGTAAAACTCACTCTCCAACAGTGGGGGCACCACATCACGGGCTGCCGAATTATAGCGAACTGCACACGACTCGGTGCACGCAAACTCGGACTATTTTTTTGCTTGGGATACACCTGATCCACTCATGAGCGACAATACTATTGCTCAAATGGAAGATTTTTTCAAATTGGCAGGAATACAATTTTCTGAAGAAGAAGGAACCAACATGATACTGTTCATAAACTTGGTGACTTCTGATTCGTTCGACTTGGAAGAGAGAGGAGCCTCCACAGATGTCGCGTCTGCACTCGACATGATGACAGGAGTAGAGTTGTCCGACCGATTTAGAACACAAATCAGAGACAACCCGGAGCTGCGCGAATCGTTCTTCTTCTTGCAGCAACAGGGGCGCGCAATTTTGAACACAATGAGCCAAATTTAAACCCACATCATTCAAACAACTTCATCTGTGGAACAAATTCGCGAGGAAGTTGGGAGCAACTTGGGAACACATCCCATCATGAGAGCGAACATGCAAAACAGCAATCGTGAATCTGTGCGCACCGAATTAGAACATGCACTCAGAACCACGGAGATCGATGCGACCAGATTGGCAACACTCGTAAATGACGCATACACATGGCTGGGATCACTCAGATTAGTACAAAATACGAGTGAACTGGATTTCATTATGGGCACCAATCCCAACAATGGTGATCCATTTCCACTATAGGAAAGCGTGCATGAACTGACCTTTGTGTTCAATAGTCTGGCTCGCAGCATTGGGCGGTACAGTGAAAATATGTAAAATGCACAACTCCAGCACACACTCACACGAATTCTGCCGGTGCAAAGGCAAATTCACGAGACAAATCAACCTTTCCTGATTCGTTTGATTGAGACAATGACAGGGGCGGGAGACTCGACCACTCAACTAATACTCGCCCAGGTGCGAGACCAGCTAGAACATATGAGCATTAACTATCCACTTCACAGTCGAGCTATTTTTTCGATAGCTGAACATGTGAACCAGGAGATGCATCAATTCGTGACAGCAACGTTAGGAGGAAGCATAGAATCGCTGTAAATTATGATAAACTCTCTGAACAGTCGGGTTCAAATATTTTCTTCACAGTCTCAACAATTTGACCACATTGGAAGAATTTAAAGAACGATTGAGCAGACATTCAATATACTCGCATCAATGCAGAGTCAACTGCAACAAACACAGGCAGCCAGCTTAGCACAATTCGTGGATATGCTGCAGCGCATGGCATCGCAAGAGGGAGGCCCTCCAGGTATTTAAGCAGGTTTTGATGAACTCGAGCAGTTCACCGAGCAAACCCGGCAACAGCTGGAAAGGAACAGAAATGTAATTTGATTCACCGAAACACGAAACACGAACGAGTTGTATTCACTAAGGAACACGTACGCAGCCCTGATAAAACTAAGTTAAAAAAAAAAACAAGGTAAAGTCAATAGTGAAAAATTAAACTTGGAGTTGAGGGAGCTCCAGCGTCAGATAGATGAATAGCAAGAAAAATTAGTCGAAATGCAGCAAAATTTTGACAGAAATCAGGTTGACTCCCAGGCCCAGTTCATAGCACAGCAGGAGCAAATTAAGAAAGCCGAAAAAAAAAAGATAGCAAAACTGAAAGCCCTTGAAAAGAGAAAGTCTCAAAAAAATAAGAAAAATAACAAAACTCAGAAAAACCTGATGAACGAGCTCACCGTGAATGGGATCAACTGACACGCATCAGAGAGCAAGCAGGCCCACATTTAGGCAGAAATTGACGTTAACCTGCGGAGCCAAGATGAAGCTGACCGAGCATTGACTGCACTGCTGGACAGGCAAATTCAACTGACCGAGCAAATTGCTGCACGACAGGCAGAACAAATAAATGCACAGCACGATGTCGCGCAGGAAGCACAGATAAGTGAACTGCTGGGGGATATGGTGAACCAAACTGCGGATCTTGTTATGCAGTATGAACGAGCCACCGAATTGAGGGACGCAGAACGGCGCGACCTTGAAGAAAAAGAGGAATTCAAGCAAATCGTCGAGGCCGAACAATTGGAAGAACAGATCAACGAAGACCCAGAACCGCCCCTGAACGAGGCCGACACTATGATCCGAAATTTTAACATCCGTGCAGCACAATTCACGCGAGAGCAGGCTCAGCGATTAGTGCAACAAAATGAGAAAAAATTTAAAGGCATGATCAGAGATGCGACACGTACAGTCAGCACGAAAGTTGCAAGGCTGAATAAGGAGCACCGACGAATACGACAAGCTGACTAACGCAGATTTAGAGAACTGGAGGAATAGAAACGTCAACTCGATGAACAGACTAACATACAGAATCATTGACAATCAGCTGACGCGCAACAAGCGGCTGACCTCGTCCAAGAGAATCTCGTCCAGGTTGAAGTGCGCATGGAATATCATACGGATCGCGTGATCGAATCACAACTTCCAAATCAGCGCCATTCGAGAGCTGCGGCGTGAAAAATGCGCAACCGAGAAAGAGAAGCACAGTCCAGGAATGACGAATATTTTGACGCACTCGTGTTCCAAGGAATTGCTCCGAGAGATCTAGGTTTGGAATTGGCGAGGGCTGGCCAGCACCATGCGAACAATATATGCTGGAACAGTGAAGGCAATGGAGGATAGAATAACAATAATTTAGACCGAAATGTGCACATTTGCGTGCCCATGGCTGCTGGGTCAAGCCGAAATTCTCGGAGACGCCAACGTGAGCAAGCTTCTCTCCACGGATTTTCGGCTGCCCTCATGAACGGCCTCGGTCCGCGTGGTCAAAACAGAATCCGCCGAGAAGCACCACCTCCCCCACCCCCAGACGACGACGACGATGACGATAATGATGCAGATGAAGATGACGAGTTCAACGAGTAAGATGACGAAATGGATCCGCAAGATTTCGTGGACGAAGCCATAATTCAGGCGAGAGGAAACGTGCCACGAACAGGTGCGGAAGGACTCAAACTTGGATTAGGCCTGGTTGGCTTGTCAGCAGGGGCATATGCTCTTTGGCAGGTAAATGTGCAAGAAAAATTGGACCATTTCATGGAGGATGTGAGTGAGCGCCTCAGCAAGGGTACAACTTCGATCGAAGCAGCAATAAGTGAAACGCTGGACTTATTTGTCAGCCTACAAAACGAGGTGCTCGATCGTGCGACTATCGGCCTCCAACAGCATATCGGCAATGCCCGGGAGAATGGGCAGGATAATGTGCTCGCATACGGGATGGGCCTAATTCTGGGTTGGAACGAACCACACACACCACACCCCTACCAAATCGAAGTCGAGTAGCCGACTACTCCCGCAAAGACTACACAGTTGTTGCTCAGCTCACTCAATTAATCGCCTTACCCACCAGACATACCACCACCACCACCACCACAACCACCACATCAAAAAACGTCCAAACAAAAGGTGGAACAGCCAGAACAAACAATACCCACTGCTGCTGCCGGAGCAAACGAATTCGAAAGCTTCAAGAAAACGACCAATGAAACTCCCCATGTGCAGCAAATATTGACCCCTGCGGAAAGACGCACTTCAACACTGATCATAAATCGAGTGAGCACGTTCATCGAGTATCTCCGCTTCGGAAGTGCAGAAGCACCCCGTGTGGATCAGCAGAAGACAAAAGAGAAAATTAGGGAAACAACGTGGAAATTTGAAAACAAATTTAAAGAAGATTTGAAGTAAAAAATATTCCGTGCCCGGCTGCAGGATGCACTCAAGAACAAATACTTCCGAACAAACCGCCGCATTGACGATTTCAAGAACGTGTTCAAGCACGTGTTCGAGCGGAGCACATTTCACAAAAAATTGGGGGACACATTGAAACGATTTTTTGGGAACACGCAGGAACAGCGAAATGGAAGTTCCACCAACGAGTATCGGGGCGGAGCTGACGACGACGATGAGGGCAAACAGGGCAAAGGAAAACGAAGTAAGCCTGAAGAAGAATTGGCAGGGCTCCTCTCTGGAATGCTTACAGAGCTGTGCAAGGGATCCATCAAAGAACTGAGCAGCCAGGGCAGTGACAGCACATTCGGACAAATTGACACGATGAGTGCCATTTATGGGAGCATTATGTAGCAAACTTTTAGGGGAACCGTGCTCGCCATGATCCGAAACAAGAAAGACGGAGTGGGACGCGCCGACAGCACTGTCCAACTGACACAGGAAATGCATGCCGGCCGCATAACGTAGGGCGCCTTCTTGGACCAACTACTCAGAGATGTGCTGGTCAGCAATGCCACTCTCTTCCACAAACAGTTGAATGGGGCCGTCAAGAAGCAGATTATGCTGCTCACGAAGGCCGGCAGTGACACGTACACCAAGTTCGGCTCGGCTGAAGATCGCGCACTCATTGTCCGCCGCGTCAGAGAGGGGATCGCCTTTTTCAACAAAAATCGAGGAGCAATCGGAGTTCGCCCCAATTCAACGCCACTCGACTTTGCTCGCATTTTTAAATGAACGAGTTCACACAATAATCAGTTAATTAGTTAATTTTGGAAAGATAATTTTGATGGTGCAACAAATTAATCGAAAAAACTTTAATCAAGGCATCATACTGTCAAGTAGAGCTTTTGTGGAGGCATCTTGTTTTTGGTAAACATTGCTTGTTCGTTTAAATTGCTGCTTTAGACTTGGTTACTTTTTCGCTTTCGGGCTTTTTTTGCTCCCACCCATTCGTTTGGCAGTCATTGCTTTCATGTGTGCCGCATTTCCCTTTCTCGCACGGTTTGCATCGGCTTATTTAAATCTTTTTAAGATGCGTTCTTTTCCGAGAAGCGTAAGAGATCTACCAAAAGCTTCTCCTCCCGGCCATTTGCCTGTCTTCTTCCGTTTTGCAATACAAATTTGAGTTTTCCGCTTATTGACCACCTACATGTTACGGCCTTTATATTCCGCATTGTGCCGCCTGACCTGCACAGGCAAGGGATGTCGTGCTTTTCCGCGTCCCATGTTGTTGATATAGTTACCGCTATGTTAATTATTATTGTTTTAAAATTAATGGGCACTATATTGAGCATTTGCAGGGATTGCTTGACTTAAACAGGAAAAACGACAACTGAAGATGGCAGCTGCAGTGCAAACAATATGCATAAATGAGGATTCGACTTCAGCATACACATGAAAGAGAATGATTAGGTGCAACCAATACCGAAGAGCAAGGTGCGCTCAAAAGCGCACATGCACGAGGCAATCGAACACACCAGAGCAGACGTCCACGAAAAAGAAGAGGAGGACGAGGACAAGGAAGAAGAACAGTAGTACAATATCGAAGATATTAGCAGCAGCGTCAGCAACAGTGACAGTGACAAATGAAAATATTTTTTTTAAAAATTTAAGTTATTTAAGTTTCGTTCGCATACAGGTGGAATCGCATCTCATTGACAGTGACAGTTTGGCGCTCTCGTTCTCGCTCGTGCATAAGTGGACCTTTTCGCGCCTGAACGAGGCGCTTGTCAATTATTTTTCGCAGGAAGCGATCTTCCACAGAATTGCGCGCCACCAAAGTGTTGCGCACCTTCTAGTAGAGGCGAAAATGAGTGTTCAGTTTGCCTCAGTTCGCAGTTATGTGCTTGACTGCCGATGCTGTGTGACCTCGCTCCACCTGGGCCAGCACGAACGTGATAAACTTCTCCATCTACTTGCTGTCCCACAGATCGCGGACTTGGTGCAAGGAATGGGCTTGGTCAGTATTCAATATTTTCTCCCGCTCTGCAAGTCGTGCAACTTCAGCAGACACGCCATCATCCGCCAGGACGTGATACATGTCTTTTTGCGCTTTGAGCAAAAACTGCGCTTCAGCGCGAAGCGTATTCTGCAGATCGTCAGTGAGCACCAGCTTGGCTCCCATACCTCGGGTTTGG
>JQIA01001506.1_pt1 | contig 12512 bp, 14 predicted proteins | sample 811431 | NCBI WGS metagenome assembly JQIA01 (sample SAMN02998118, study PRJNA258478) | marine sediment metagenome | biome: marine; feature: seafloor; material: sediment; isolation source: oil-polluted sediment collected from 3 locations (0.5 km, 0.7 km and 0.9 km)... | place: USA: Gulf of Mexico ... | reverse complement strand
CTGATGCGACACCACCCATTATAGCGATTGACAGCACTAGAACATAACTGTTTACCACAACGTCATCGCCAAACAGACCCGAGATCAGGGTCTGTTTGCTGACGTGGTTATTTTTTGTTGAGGATGCTATGGGTTTGATGGACGCCACTTGGTTAATTGTGTTACTTGGGTTTGCGCTTGGTGTTTTAACAGGCGCTGTCGTTTACCGGCTGACACGATCTGATAGTACAAAAGCGAATAAGCTTGAGCGGGAGCTGAGTCAATTACAGCACCAACATGAAAGCTACAAGAAAGAGGTCACCAACCATTTCAGCAAAACCTCCGAGTTGGTTGAAGACCTGACCTCAGATTATGTCAAGGTGTACAAACACCTGGCCAGTGGCGCAACAAATTTAGCCAATATACCGCCCTCCGAGTTGCTTATTAATCAACAACAGGAGAACTCGCTGGCAACTATTGTCAACGAGGTTGAGGATGCGGTTGAGGATCAAGATAGCAAACCTCCCGTTGAACCACCCAAAGACTACGCCCCTAAGGAAGAGGGTTCAGAGGGTACCCTATCGGAATCTTTCAGCGTCGGTACTGAATCAAAAACAAAGCACGTCTAACCCGACTCAATAACCAGCCAGCTTGAACACCCGATGCCCTGCTCAACCGGAGATGTTAGAATCAGGCTGGGTTATCAATATCAATAAACTGGTGAGCAACCCCTAGCCTGTTGGCTAACAGATCACCGAGTGCGCGAACACCAAAGCGTTCTGTAGCATGATGGCCAGCAGCAAAAAAATGGACGCCCGTCTCCCGGGCTATGTGTGTCGTTGGCTCGGATATTTCCCCACTAATATAGGCATCAACGCCAACCTTAGCGGCCCTTTCGATAAAACCCTGGGCGGCACCCGTACACCAGGCCACCGATTTAATCTGCCGCGCACTGCCCGCCACGTGGACTGGGCGCCGACCCAGCCTGGCCTCAATGTGCGCAGAAAAATGTTCCGCACTTATGGCGGCTGGCAACTCACCAACTAAACCGATACTAAACTCTGCATCATTGTCCAGCCCACCGGTAATCTCAATATCCAGCTGCTGCGCCAACTGCACGTTGTTACCAAAATCTGGGTGCGCATCCAGTGGCAGATGAAAAGCGATCAAACTGATATCGTGCGCAAGCAGCAAGCCCAAACGGCGGCGTAGCATTCCGAGTACCCGCGGATCATCGCCCTTCCAAAAATAACCATGATGTACCAGCACCGCGTCCGCCTGCTGTTCCACCGCAGCTTCCAGGAGTGCATAACTTGCACTTACGCCGGAAACAATCTTACTAACTTGAGGCCTGCCTTCAACCTGCAACCCATTGGGGCAATAGTCGTCAAACTGCTCTGGGCGCAGCAAGTTGTCACACGTATCAAGTATCTCACTCAAGGCTACTGACATAATGGTATTCCGTTTTTATAAAATAAGCTCATACACTTTAACCTGATATCTCCAGTAACTTTATGGACTCACGCATTATACAATCAAGCTACAGTTTACTTCACCACACACCGTGCGATAATGAACTTATTGGAGTAATCGCCTCTCCCTGGGAGAGGAAGCCAGGATGGGAGGCATACAAAACAGCGGGTTACAAATCATTACCCCCTCTCCCCCGGGGGGCGGGTGAGGGGTACAGATAATAATTTTACTACTACAAACGCGCCACGCTGGCCCTGCTTCACCGAAGCAAACAACTAATTAACCAAAAAACAAACACCAAATTCCAATTTTTCGCTACGCAAATTATTATCAACCATATCTGTGATAAAAATTATTAGTCTCAGAAAGAGGAGGCCCGCAGTTATCATGAATCAACTACTTCGCCTGGTCATCGGCCCCGTTCTGCTGGGGCTGGTTGTCGCTGCACTAATATTGCGCTACATGATACCCGCAACAGAGGACGTCGCACTCACAGCGAATCCCTCGGGAGATGCAGCCACCTTTACAGCAAGCTCAAGACCACAAGCTATATCCGGGCCTGTCTCCTATGCCGATGCCGTTAACAAAGCAACCCCGGCTGTTGTGAACATCTATACCGCAAAGATCATTCGGCAACGATCTCACCCGCTATTTGACGACCCCTTCTTTAGACAGTTCTTCGGTCAGAAAAACGCACCCAAACGCCAACGGCTGCAATCAAGCCTGGGCTCGGGTGTGTTAATCAATCGGAACGGCTACCTGCTTACCAATAATCATGTCATTGCCAACGCCGATGAGATCGTGGTGGCACTGCAGGATGGCAGGGAAAGCTACGCGATGGTGGTAGGAACCGACCCAGACACTGATCTTGCGGTACTCAAGATAGATATTGCCGATGCACCCGTTATCGAGATAGCACCCTCAGAGGCCATTGAGGTGGGCGATGTCGCTTTGGCGATAGGCAACCCCTTCGGGGTAGGACAGACCGTCACCATGGGCATTATCAGCGCCACAGGCAGACACCAGCTTGGTCTGGCAAAGTTTGAGGATTTCATCCAGACCGATGCTGCGATCAACCCCGGCAATTCCGGGGGTGCTCTAATTAATGCCTACGGGCAGCTCATCGGTATCAATACTGCCATCTTTGCAAAAGATAGTGGTTCTCAGGGTATTGGTTTCGCCATCCCTGCTGATCTTGCTAAAAAAATCACTCGCGATATCATAGAGCACGGGACGGTTATTCGCGGCTGGCTGGGCATTGATGCACAGCAGATGAGCCGAGTGCTCAGCAGCTCATTCGGCCTCAAACAACCGGTCGGCGTGCTAATAGCAGATGTTAACCCTAATGGGCCAGCTGATATTGCCGGGTTGCAGCCTGGAGATGTATTACTAAAGGTCGATGATACTGAAGTTACCGATGTATATTTAACCATGCAACAGATAACCGAGAGAGCTCCTGGTGAGGTTATCAGCATAGAGGTGTTACGTAACGAAGCAACCCTGCCATTCAAAGTCATTATTGGAACGGCTCCGCACAAGAACTAGGGTCTGCTAACAGGCCCTAGCCTGACGCGTTCTTTGCGATACGATATTCGGCAGATCTTGCATGCGCAGTCAGTCCTTCACCGCGAGCCAGCAAGGCAGTGGTGCGCCCCAAGGTTGAGGCGGCCTGAGGGGAACACATGATCAATGAAGATCGTTTCTGAAAGTCATAGACACCCAGCGGTGAAGAAAAACGGGCGGTTCCTGAAGTGGGGAGTACATGATTCGGACCCGCACAATAATCACCCAGAGCCTCAGCCGTATAACGCCCCATAAAGATCGCCCCCGCGCTGTGAATCTCAGGCAATAGAGCCAACGGATCAGCAACGGATAACTCCAGGTGCTCTGGTGCAATCTGGTTAGCCAGCTTCAAAGCCTCATCCATAGTAGACACTTTGATCATCGCACCCCGCCTGGATAAAGAGGCCTTAATCACCTGTGCACGCGGCATTTCACCGATCAATTTATTAATACTTTGCTGCACCGCCTCAAGAAACCCGGCATCTGGAGAGATCAGGATAGATTGTGCATTTTCATCATGTTCAGCCTGAGCAAACAGATCCATGGCTATCCAGTCTGGGTCAGTTTCGCCGTCACAAATAATGAGTATTTCAGAGGGGCCGGCAATCATGTCGATTCCTACCATACCAAATACCTGTTTTTTGGCGGTCGCGACATAGATATTTCCCGGGCCAACTATTTTGTCCACTCGGGGTACCGACTCAGTACCATAGGCCAGCGCAGCAACCGCCTGGGCACCACCAATACTGAACACCCTGTCAACACCGGCAATAGCTGCGGATGCCAGCACCAGGTCATTCAACTCCCCTCCCGGGGCAGGTACTACCATAATGATCTCATTAACACCGGCTACTTTAGCCGGAATAACATTCATCAGTACCGTAGAGGGGTAAGCTGCTTTACCACCGGGTACGTATACCCCAACCCGGTTCAGCGAAGTGATCTTCTGCCCAAGAATCGTGCCATCCGCTTCCTGATACTGCCAGGACGAAAGCACTTGCCGATCATGGTATGTTCGAATTCTTTGTGCCGCCGTTTCAAGTGCCGCTCGTTGTTCTGCTGAAATTCTTTGCTCTGCCTGCTGCAGTTGTTCAGTTTCAATTGATAACTTTGCTACATCATCGACATCTCTGTCATCCAGGCTATTGGTGTAGTCTAGAAGCGCCCTGTCTCCATTTTCTTTAACCCTACTCAGGATAGTTTCTACACGCTGGGCAACCGCACGATCGGACACCTCATCCCAGGCCAAAAGCTTGGCCAGGCAATTATCAAAATCGGGTTGTGATGCATCAAGGCTATTAATCCGCAACTTGCTCATGATCGGCTGGCGTTAACTGCACGGGAAAGATTCTCTATCAGGGGCTTAATCAGCTCATGCTTCATCTTCATCGATGCCTTACACACAACCAGTTTGCTACTGATTGAGGCGATCAGGTCTCTTGGCTCCAGACCATTGGCCTCCAGAGTTTTGCCGGTATCAACAATATCAACAATCAGATCAGCTAGCCCAAGAATGGGGGCCAGCTCCATCGCGCCATAAAGCTTGATCAGATCTACCTGTACTCCCTGATCAGCAAAATAGCGCCTGGTAATATTGGTGAATTTGGTGGCTACCCGGAGCCTGCCAGATGGCAGTTGCTGACCAACTTTTGCCGCTGTCATCAATCGACATCGTGAAATATTCAGGTCCAGAGGCTCATAAAGCTCTTGCTCTCCATACTCCATAAGCACATCTTTACCACACACACCAATATCTGCGGTTCCATGCGCAACATAGGTGGGGACATCCGTCGCACGAATAATCACCAAGCGTACATTGGCCTGGTTAGTTTCAAAAATAAGTTTGCGGCTGGCGTGTATATCCTCGGCTGGCTCAATGCCCGCTGCCTTTAACAGGGGGATGGTATCATCCAGGATTCGGCCTTTGGAAAGGGCTATCGTAAGTTGCTGCTGACTTGTCATATTTGGTTTATTTCCATGCCCATGGATGGTCAGGCGGGCAAACGCTTAATCGTTGCACCCAAAATCTGTAATTTCTCCTCAATACACTCATAGCCACGATCAATATGATAAATTCGATCGACGACTGTATCTCCTTGTGCAACCAGCCCTGCAATCACCAAACTTGCAGAAGCACGCAGGTCTGTTGCCATAATCGGTGCGGCTTTTAACTGCTCTACCCCTCTGACGATGGCTATATTACCCTCTAATGAAATATCTGCACCCATTCGATTCATCTCATGCGCATGCATAAACCGGTTTTCGAATACGGTTTCCGTGATTGTACTTGTTCCCTGGGCAATAGCATTTAATGCCGTAAACTGCGCCTGCATATCCGTGGGAAAAGCAGGATATGGCGCAGTGTGCAGGTCTACCGATTTTGGTCGCCGACCCGTCATGTCAAGTTCAATCCAGTCTTCACCTGTTGTTATTTCGGCACCAGCCTCACGCAGTTTATACAGTACTGACTCAACAATATCAGGACGAGTATTCTTTACTTTGATATGACCGCCTGTTGCTGCAGCCGCAACCAGGTAGGTTCCGGTCTCGATTCGGTCAGGCATTACCGCATAAGAACCACCACCAAGTTTTTCTACACCATCAACCACGATGGTATCCGTCCCGGCACCTTCAATTCTGGCACCCATGGTGATCAAACAGTTTGCCAGATCCACCACTTCAGGCTCATGTGCTGCATTTTCAATGACTGAACGTCCATCGGCCAAAGTCGCTGCCATCATAATATTTTCGGTACCCGTTACGGTCACCGTATCAAAAAGAATGTGCGCGCCCTTGAGCCTGCCGTCACTTTTAGCCCGAATATAACCCTCATCAACATTAACAGTTGCACCCATGGCCTGCAAACCACGAATATGTAAATCAACCGGTCGGCTACCTATTGCGCAGCCTCCAGGCAGAGAAACTTCCGCCTGACCATAATGTGCTAGAAGAGGCCCCAACACCAAAATTGAAGCCCGCATGGTTTTAACAAGGTCGTAGGGTGCGCTGAACTGCTTGATCGTTCCACCATGAACTTCTACGCTCATCTTCTCGTCAAGTACTGATTCAACTCCCATGACGCCCAGCAGCTCAATCATAGTGGTAATATCATGCAGATGCGGCATATTGCCAACGGCCAGGGGTTGGTCTGTCAGCAAGCTTGCGGCCAGGATAGGCAATGCAGAGTTTTTTGCCCCCGAAATCCGGATGCTACCTTTCAGGGGTGTTCCACCCCGGATGATAAGTTTGTCCATTCTCTGTTGGTTACTCTATTACTGACTGGAAAACAGAGCAATATCGGCAAATTAGGGCCTATCTCTGCGTAGGACTGGTTTTGTACATGAATCGCTTGCCAATGTAAACCGAACCGACTCTATTTAGATCAATCCTGCTGTTCCGGATTCCACTCTGCAGGCAGATAGGTTTTTATCGTCAGTGCGTGAATAGCACCGCTGGCGATCTGCTCATTAAGACAGGCATAAATAAGCTGCTGTCTTTTCACAGCATTAAGATCTACGAACACATCCCCAACCACGACCACCTGGTAATTACTCCCCTCACCGGCGACAAATACCTCACAACCTTGTAGTTTCTCCTGTACGAGAGACTTTATTTCTTCAGCGTTCATATTTAAATCCACTTCATTGATAGATCAAAAACGTACCCACCATCCTTAACCGCCGACGGGGACATGACAGTATCAAATTTCCTATATAGCGGTGCGGCTAATCTATGAGGGGTAGTAGCTGATCCACTCCGCTAAGTTGTGCAACATCCAGCATATCAACTGGCAAATCACAGTAGCTCAGCTGAATGTTATGCTCATGGGAATAACGCAACCAGCTTAATAACAGGGATACGGCTGCACTGCCACTATCGATTACACCTGACAGATCGATAACACATTGGCCAGAGCCGGGGCGAAGAAACTCCTCCCCCTGCTTTTTAAGCTCCAGAACCGTTTCAAAGTTAATCTTACCCTTCACTTTCAGCCTGCACTCAGCAACTTTTTCGAGCATGGGCTTGGACACACTCAGGGCGGCTTTACTCTCCATTATTAACTTCAGCTGACCAGCCTACTATGGCCAGATCAATATCGTTTCTGTTTTCCTTCATTAGTCTGGAAAACTGATTTCGATAGGTCAGCCCGATATTGATGCCATTAACCACCACATTTTCTATCTTCCAGAGTCCGCTGGCATCCGCGAACATGGAGTAGCTGATGGGATATTTCTCTCCGGAAGCTGCGTAGATATCAACGTTGACCTTTTGTTTCTTCGTGGAAGTGCTTTTGCCAGGTTCCTGCACCACCACCTTTTGATTATCGTATTCCAGCAGACCCAGCGCATATAGTTTCATCAGACTTTCTTTGAAGACCTGTTCAAAGCGTTCTCTTTGATCGGTATTGGCCTGCTTGTAATACTTAGCCATTATGCGCCGCGCAATGCGCTTAAAGTCGATCACCGGCAACAACAGGTCTTCAACTTCCGTCATGAAAAGCTTACGATCCTCCCGGTAAGCCTCACGCCTTTCTGAAATCCGGGCCAATAATTCATCCGTAGTAGATCGAACCACGTCAAATGCTTCTTGGTTGGTTTGAGCCGCAGCAGCAGGTGCTGCTTGCCAGACAAACAGCAACAACAAAACCTGTATAAATCTGAACCATTGTTGACTAAAATTATTACTCGTACTCATAAAAGGCATAGACTCACCCCTCTCCTATTCGTTCACCTTGTTAAAAAGGAACTGTCCGATTAGATCTTCAAGCACCAACGAAGACTGGGTATCCTCTATCATGCTGCCATCACGAAGATACTCTTCATCAGCACCTGTAACCAACCCAATGTATTTCTCCCCAAGCAGTCCTGCAGTCAATATTGCTGCTGAGGTATCTGTGGAAAGATTATCATATTGGACATCTACAACCATCTCTACAACACCGGAAAAAGTGTCTCTATCCAGGTCGATGGCTGATACCCGGCCGATCATCACACCAGCAACCGTCACCTTCGAACGCACGGTCAGCCCACCAATATTTTCAAAAATCGCATAAATCCTATAGGTATCATGAGAGTCGGACAACCTCAACCCACTGATATTAAAGGCTAGAACAACCAGTGCCAGCAAACCGGACAGCATAAACAAACCGACACCTACCTCAATGGATCGTCCTCTCATCTCTAAAAGTCTCCAAACATCACTGCAGTTAGAACAAAGTCCACCGCTAGGACAGCAAACGATGAATATACCACGGTTTTCGTCGTTGCCCGGCCAATTCCTTCAGATGTAGCCACGCAATTATAGCCTTGAAACACAGCAATCCAGGATACGACGACGGCAAACACTAGACTTTTAATCACACCATTCATTACATCGGTGTAAAAATCGGTCGCATTTTGCATATTGCTCCAGAATGCCCCGCCATAAACACCCAACCAGTCAACAGCGACCAGATAACCTCCCCAAACCCCCACTACATTAAAAATCATCGTCAACAGTGGCAGACTAAGAAACCCGGCCAACAGGCGCGGAGCGATCACATAACGGTAGGGGTCAACGCCAATCATCTCCAGGCTGGTCAACTGCTCTGTTGCCTTCATTAACCCTATCTCGGCTGTCAATGACGAACCAGCCCTTCCTGCAAATAGCAGGGCTGTCACAACCGGCCCCAACTCCCGCACCAGACTGAGCGAAAGCATCTGCCCTACCGCGTGCTCCGACCCATAGTCGACCAGTATGGTGTAGCCCTGCAGGCCAAGCACCATACCGATAAATAAACCTGACACTATAATGATGGGCAGCGACAATACGCCAACAGCATGCAACTGCTTGATCAGCAGGGGCATACCCTTACGCAGACGCGGCACACCCAGCAGTGAGTGAACTACAAAAGCGCCTGATCTACCCAGAACCTGAAGCGTGCCGATAGTGCTCCTACCCAGGCGCTGCAGTCGTTCGATCACGCCCCACTCCCAAGCAGATCGTCCCGATAGTCTCCTGCCGGATAATGAAAAGGAACCGGGCCATCAGGCATGCCCCGGGTAAATTGTCGAACCATGGGTGACGAACTATCCATCAGATCTTGCGGTCGGCCTCTCCCTATCACCTTCCCCTGAGAAAGAATATACATATTGTCTGCGATACTGGCCGTTTCCTTAATATCGTGGGATACCACGATGCTGGTCAGCTTCAGCGCGGTGCTCAACACCTTGATCAATTGAACAAGAACCCCCATAGCGATAGGATCCTGTCCGGCAAAGGGCTCATCGTACATCAGCATTTCAGGGTCCAGGGCAATAGTTCTGGCCAAGGCTACCCGACGAGTCATGCCACCGGACAGTTCACTGGGCATCAGATCCCTTGCACCTCGGAGCCCCACTGCCTGCAGCTTCATCAAGACAACATCACGGATCATCGGTTCTGGCAGACGAGTATGCTCGCGTAGTGGGAAGGCAACATTCTCGTAGACGTTACGATCCGTAAACAGTGCCCCACTCTGAAAGAGCATGCCCATTTTGCGGCGCAGCCGATAAAGCTTCTTTCTAGAGAGCGCTGATATATTTTTACCATTAACCAGAATATAACCAGAATCAGGCTTAAACTGACCACTGATCAGTCGCAGCAGCGTTGTTTTACCGGTACCACTGGGCCCCATAATGGCAGTTATCTGGCCACGGGGAATATCGATATCTACATTATCAAATATTGGCCGGTCATCATGGGCGAAACTTAACCCCCGAATCTCAACAAGATTATTGTTTGATTGAAATGCCATATCTATCCACGCCGCCCCTTTCCGGCACCCACCTAAACAGACAGACGATATATTTTCAAGGCGGCGACTATAACATTTCGTATTGAATAAGCAAAACCTTGCATTAGGCACAAATAATCCCTTTAATAGCCCAAAATTTTCTGACTTTATCTAACTGGATTTTCCTTGCTACTATCCATCACTGTTATCATCCTGGGGCTTGTCCTGCTCATCTGGAGCGCCGACAAATTTGTAGAGGGTGCCGCCTCCCTGGCTCACAACCTGGGTATGTCACCACTGCTCATCGGCCTGACAATTGTTTCTCTAGGTACTTCTGCGCCAGAAATATTAGTATCGATCACTGCCGCACTGGCAGGAGCCAGTGGTATTGCAATAGGCAACGCCATCGGCTCAAACATTGCTAACATCGGGCTTGTGCTGGGCATTACAGCACTGGTCTCACCCCTGCTGGTACACGGCACACTTTCACGAAAAGAGCTACCGCTGCTTACCATTGCAACCCTGGGCTCAGGCGCACTGCTCATCGACCTGTCACTGAGCATGCTGGATGGATGGCTGCTTCTGGCAGGGCTGCTGATCACCCTGTATCTGCTGGTCCATTATCATCCTGGTAACACGCAAGAGGATGACGAAACGACAGCGGACATCCTTTCAGAAGAGGAAAAAATCGCAGACCTGACAACAGGTCCGGCACTATTCTGGCTTGTAACAGGCCTAATCTCCCTGATAATCAGTTCCCGGGCTCTGGTCTGGGCTGCAACCAATATTGCCCAACTATGGGGAGTCAGTGATCTAGTAATAGGGTTGACCATTGTGGCAATAGGCACAAGCCTTCCAGAACTTGCCGCATCGGTAACCAGCGCACTGAAAGCGCACCACGATATGGCGATCGGTAACATTGTGGGCTCAAATATATTTAATCTACTCGCAGTAATGGCTATCCCCGGGGTTATCCATCCCTTTCATTTTGATCTACAGATGCTGATCAGAGATTACGGGGTAATGACCCTGCTTACGCTATTGCTTGTGCTGCTCTCCTATTTAAGCCTGTGGCGCCATGCTGAAATACGTATTGGGAGGTTTACCGGTGCCCTGTTCTGTCTATTCTATATTGCTTACTTGACGACCATTTACCAGCAAAGCGTGCTGTAATCAACACAACAAACACCCACAATTTCATTCACCCTGCAACCAGATAATCAGGTTATAATGGTTGAGCCGTTTTTAGTAAGGATATCCAACTACCCGTTATGACAGATCCGAACCCTCTGATCAATGCTGGCAAACGTACCATCCAGATCGAGATGGAACAAGTTCAGGCGCTGGTTGAAAAAATTGACGGCAACTTCATCAAGGCCTGCGAACTCATTCTTGCCTGCGAGGGACGTGTCATCGTTTCCGGAATGGGCAAATCCGGACATATCAGCAACAAAATTGCCGCCACACTGGCAAGCACAGGCACCCCTGCTTTTTTTGTACACCCAGGTGAAGCAAGTCACGGGGACATGGGAATGATTACTGAAAAAGACCTGGTATTAGCCATCTCCAATTCAGGAACGACCTCAGAACTTATCACGATACTCCCGCTGATTAAACGACTGGGCGTGCCCATGATCAGCATGACCGGCGCCACCGGTTCACCACTGGCCAGAAGCGCCGATGTCCACCTTAATGTATCGATCACCCAGGAGGCCTGCCCACTGGGGCTTGCACCCACTTCAAGCACTACCGTTGCCCTGGTTATGGGGGACGCCCTGGCCATTGCCCTACTGGAAGCTCGCGGTTTTAGCGCAGAAGACTTTGCTTTTTCGCACCCCGGAGGAGCGCTGGGGCGCAAACTGCTATTGAAGGTAGTGGATATTATGCACGTTGGTGATGATATTCCATGTGTTCAAACCGGCACCCCACTCACATCAGCGCTGCTGGAGATGACCCAAAAGAAACTGGGTATGACTGCAATCGTTGATAGCCGCAACCGGCTGTTAGGCATATTTACAGATGGTGACCTGCGACGCACACTGGACCAAAACGTTGATATCCACAAAGCGCTCATCAACGAAGTTATGAATTCAAGCTGCAAAACCATTCAGGCAAAACAACTTGCAGCTGAAGCGTTACGTATCATGGAGGATGGCAAAATCAACGCACTGATAGTTGTCAACGACAATCAACAACCTGTCGGCGCACTGAATATGCACGACCTGTTGCGTGCAGGGGTCATTTAGAACCCCTGGCTCACCTAAAGAGACTCATTTTCACTCAATGATTCAAAAAAATATAGCACCCGAGATTATAGAAAAAGCGGGCCAAATACGCTTATTGGTACTTGATGTAGACGGAGTACTGACCGACGGCAGCCTGTACTTTTCAGATAGCGGGGAATCCATGAAGGTATTTAGCACCCTGGATGGCCAGGGCATCAAGATGCTGCGTAATACAGGAGTGGAAATTGCGATTATCAGCGGGCGCAAATCCGGGCCTTTGATCCGCAGAGCCTCTGACCTGGGCATCGTGCATATGCAACTAGGCCGCGAAGACAAACTCAATGCCTTGAATGAGCTATTGGCAACACTGCAGTTCAAACTACAGGAAGTCGCTCACCTTGGCGATGACCTCCCCGACCTGCCAGTTATGCAAAGCGTGGGGCTGGGCATCGCCGTTAACAATGCCTATGAGCTGGTCAAGCAGAGAGCTGACTGGTGTACTGAAAAAAAAGGTGGAG
>JQIA01001505.1_pt1 | contig 12518 bp, 6 predicted proteins | sample 811431 | NCBI WGS metagenome assembly JQIA01 (sample SAMN02998118, study PRJNA258478) | marine sediment metagenome | biome: marine; feature: seafloor; material: sediment; isolation source: oil-polluted sediment collected from 3 locations (0.5 km, 0.7 km and 0.9 km)... | place: USA: Gulf of Mexico ... | reverse complement strand
CCTACTATTTCGGCCTCTGAATTCGCCACGCTATTACGGTATGAAAGCAATAGCGCCTCTGTTTGCATTCATGAATTATCTAATTCTTCTGCCTTGCACTCTACTACTCGACTTACTAACAAAAACATCAACCAAATCGTATACGGTCCAATCCGGCCTGATTTATTTGTACAAAAAATTATCGCTAAAACGACAGAATTTTATGCGTCAATCACACGAAAAACCAATTTCGAAACGGAATTGCTAGGTGCGCTTAACCAACACGCGATTGTCTCAATAACAGACCGGGCAGGTAATATTGATTACGCGAACGATCAATTTTGCAGAACAAGCCAATATAACCGCAACGAACTAATTGGAAAAAATCATCGCATTCTAAATTCTGGGCAGCATTCAAAAGAATTTTTTTTGGAGCTGTGGCAAACGATTTCATCGGGCCAAACCTGGAGTGGCGTTATTCAAAATCACTCTAAAGATGGCTCCCCCTACTGGGTGGATTCTACAATTCATCCAGTGTTAAACGAACATGGAATTGCATATCGCTATATATCCATTCGTACTGAAATTACAGATTCGATCTTCCTTAAAAGACAACTGGAGGAACAGCGCAATGAGCTTGAGCTGATTTTCGATTCGGCCCCTTCGATGCTCTATTTTTTCGATAGGAATGGAAAACTGCTACGGGTCAATAAAGCTGTGCAGAGAGGGCTGAACATTCCCGTAGAACAAATTGTTGGGTTGCCCATCGAGAGTTTTTTCAACACAACGGACGCCGGGAAAATTGTTTCGAGATACCGGAAGGCCATCAAAACCGGAAAAGCCGCCTACGGCGTGATTGAATCGATCGAAGTACAGGGCATACGTTATTGGATTAGCGCAGATTTGATCCCATTCAGAAATTCCCGCAATGAAGTCGCGGGGGTCATCGCATTTGCCAACGACATCACCACGTTGGTGAACTCCCAGAAAAACCTTGAACTTAGCGAACAGCGATTACGAACCAGTCAAAATTTTGGAAATATCGGCACCTGGGATTTTGATATTACGAACTCCAAGGTTCACGTATCCGATACATTTTCGGAGATGTTTGGTATTCAGGAAGACTACAAAGCACAACACGAAGACCTTGCACAGATTTTACTTGAGATGATTCATCCGGAAGATACGAAACACTACCTTAAAGTCATGGGAGATGCGGTCACCGGAAAGTACCCGGATGGCTTTTCATTTGATCATCGGGTAATTATGGCCGACGGCACTATCAAATGGCTAACCAGCACCGGTAACTCGATTCGCGATGAAACCGGCACCAACATTCATTTAATGGGTGTCACTCGTGATATCACCGCCGAGGTGCATCTTGCGGAGCAGCGGGATGAATATGAGAAACAGCTTATTGAAACGCGAGATGAAGCCGAAGCTGCCAACCAGGCAAAATCCGTGTTCCTATCCAACATGAGCCATGAGTTACGCACACCGCTCAACGCGATATTAGGATTTAGCCAACTGTTATTAATGGATATCGACCCCAACCATGACCCTGAATTACCTTGTTACTCTCAGGAAATATTCAACGCAGGGCAGCATTTACTGGATTTGATCAACGATATATTGGATCTTGCTCGCATCGAATCGGGCAAGCAGGAAGTAATTCTCAAACAGATTGATCTATCAACCACCTTACATGAAGCACTTGGCTTGGTAGAACCTTTGATCGCCGAACAATTTCTTACACTCAATCTTTTTTTGAACGGGGCTGCTATATCAACAAGACAAAAAACGATTGAATTGCCATTGCTTGCGGATGCGCGACAACTCAAGCAGTGCTTACTCAATTTGCTTAGTAATGCGATCAAATATAACCAAGCTGGAGGACAGATAGACATTCACATAGATACTACCGACGGTTCTAAAACCTATATCAGCATTACTGACACCGGCGCAGGCTTATCACTCGAACAACAGAGCGACTTATTCAAACCTTTTACTCGCCTATCAAACAAGTCAGAGCAAATAGAAGGTACTGGAATTGGCTTAGTCATCACCAAACGGATTATCGAACAGATGGGCGGTAATCTCGGTGTTACCAGTACCGTCGGGCAAGGGAGCACATTCTGGATTAAGCTACCAAACCATAAAGGTGATGCCGCCAATTCGCTAACAAACCGCGACGGCCCGGGTAGCGCTGAAAATATCACCCAGGGGATGATCAATATTATTTATATTGATGACAATCGCGATAGCTCGAACCTGATCATCAACCTATTAAAAAGTCGCCCGCTGCATCAATTGATAACCACCGATGATCCATCGACCTGTGTATCCATGGCCGCAGCACATCAAGCCAAGCTTATTTTAATCAACCCTGATCTGCTAGAAAAAAACCATTGCGATTTACTCGCTGCATTGCATAACGACACGAAAACCAACCAGATTCCGATCGTATTTATCGGACAAGCTACTACTCCATCCAATGGCGAGAGCGCTGTGGTTCATAGCATCGGTAAACCGATTAATACACTCGAACTACTGCAATGTATTGACCAATTTACCGGCCCCGGGACGAACGCATAAAAACATTCCAACAATACCTCTAGGCAAACAAAACCTGCCCTTTAAGCGTTCGTGAACTACAGTTTGAATAGGGGATATTTTGCTTCAACAGAGGCAAAGAGAAAATTAACCGCTAAATGAGCACACACTTGCCCGCCACCAATATAGACACGACTGCTGCCACCATTTTAATGGTGGATGACGAACCGGCCAACCTTCGCCTTCTCGGCACGGTATTAAAACAAGCTGGCCACGTCAACATCATCAGCACCGAAGATCCTCGGCAAACGCTGCCGCTACAATTGGAGCACGATTGCGACCTGATTTTGCTCGATCTTAATATGCCCCATATGGACGGCTACGAAGTCCTCGAGCAACTGTCCGCTGTGCTCGGCGATCATGCACCTCCTGTATTAGTGTTAACCGCGCAAGGGTTTCAGGATTTACGACAACGGGCATTTGATAGCGGCGCACGTGATTACGTCACCAAACCTTTTGATGTTAGCGAGCTTTTGTCCCGCGTACGTAACCTACTCGAGCTTAAACTAGCTCACGATCAAATCAGCCATCAAAATGAAATACTGGAAGAGCGAGTCACTCAGCGAACCGCCGAGTTAGTCAAAACCCAGCATGAGTTGCACAACAGTCGGCTTCAAGTAGTTCGGCGTCTTGGACGTGCCTCTGAATATAGAGACAACGAAACCGGATTACATATCATTCGGATGAGCGAATTTGCCGCATTGCTAGCCAAGAGCGTTGGCCTCGATGCCTATCAGTGCGACTTACTACTCAATGCAGCGCCGATGCATGACATCGGAAAAATCGGTATTCCCGATGCGATCCTACTAAAGAAAGGAAAGCTTGATGCAGATGAATGGGAAATCATGAAAACCCATGCGCAGATCGGCGCAGAAATTTTATCTGATGCAGATACTGATCTATTGAAAATGGCTGCTGAAATCGCACTAACACACCATGAAAAATGGGATGGCAGCGGCTACCCTCAGGGGTTAAGCGGCACACAAATACCTCTGACAGGCCGAATAACCGCGTTAGCGGATGTCTTCGACGCGCTAACGTCGGAGCGCCCTTATAAAAAGGCCTGGACAGTAGAAGATGCGATCAATCTTATAAAAGATGAAAGTGGGAAGCACTTTGATCCAAATCTGGTCGAGCATTTCCTGAAGATACTGCCTGATATCGTAACGCTTAAAAAGCGTTACGCAGAACCAAAACAAAGTAACTAATTGACTATAGCGAATAACGAAATACACTAATTCACATGTAGTATTTCACCGAGAAAAATACAATGGCACAAACATCTACCCACACGATTCTAATCGTTGATGACATCGGCTCAAACCGAATGTTGCTCAGAAAAATGCTCGGCCATGTAGGTTACCCCTGTGAAGAAGCCGCCAATGGCCAAGAAGCGATTGACGTCTTTAAACGTATATCGCCGGATCTAATCTTGATGGATATCAATATGCCCGTGATGAATGGGTATGAAGCAACCGCGGCAATAAAAGAACTTGCCGGTGAAAACCATGTACCAATCATATTCGTAACCGCACTATCGGCCAATTTGTCGCTGACAGAATCGCTTCAATCCGGCGGTGATGATTACATCAATAAACCCGTCGATATGAACATTCTTGAATCCAAAGTAGCGGCGCACCTCAGAATTCGAGAGCTGAACCAAAAGCTGCTTATTCGAAATCAGGAATGGGTATACGAGCAGGAAACTATCGAACATTTCTTCAATAAAGCCCTCAATCAAAGCTACTTTGATGAAAGTTTTATTCGCTACCAGCTTTCCCCTGTAGCGGCATTTAACGGGGATATTTTACTCGCAGAGAAAGGCCCGGACGGCAGTATTTATGTAATGCTGGGGGATTTCACCGGTCATGGATTACGCGCAGCAATGGGTACACTACCAACCACCCAAACATTTTTTCCATTGGCTAAACAAGGTGCGCCGCTGGGGGAAATTGCCGCAAAGTTAAACAGCGAATTACGCAGCATCATGCCACCCGATATGTTTTGTGCAGCCATTCTACTTAAATTGGACAGTAGTGGTTGCGGGGTAACAACTTGGGCAGGAGGTATGCCCGCTGGCTTGTGGGCAGGCGCTAACTGGGAATTAAAGGGCACCATAGATTCTCACAATATGCCCCTAGGCATTTTGCCGGATAAAAACTTCAAATCTGAAACCGTACAACTCGACACCCAAATAGGTGATCAACTGTATCTATTTAGTGACGGCATCGTCGAAGCGGGTACTATGGCGGGAGAAGCCTACGGCGAAGCGCGTTTACGCGAGCTGCTGGCCAGCCCATCAAAAGGGCGATTTGATCGCATACTCGACGACTTAGATAATTTCCGAGACGGCCTCGAACAGGAAGATGACATCACCCTGGTAGAGCTTACCTGCATCGCCAATACGCATACGAATGAATCCGGCAACCCCGAACCTAAAAACCAGTTAGCCAGCGGATAATCACCGGACTACTCGACAGTTCGAGCTCTCTCTCCTATCCTTTAATCATAGAATTTTTAGCTGTCTGCCCGATTGGGTTTAATCCCTCAACCCGATTAGAATTAGTTTGATCACTGAGATTACAGCCGCAAACAAAACCGGAAACCTGTTGTATGTCCTTCGCAAAAATATTCGCCCGTACACTCTGCATTGGCCTGTCATCGATAACGATTCAACTGGCGCATGCCGAGCCTAGAAATTGTTATGTAGAAGATGGAGAAATAATCTGCCAGACCGCAGCCAAGGTTGATCATTTTCTAGCGCTCGAACCCACTAAAAAAGCACAGGTCGTTTTCCGCGAATTCGACGATAAAAATGGTGCAAGCATGGGATTCGGTGGAACCGGCTATGTTGATGGCCAATCTACCTTGACTGCGACCACCACCAAAGGCGGACGTACGATAACCCGGGAAATCAAAATGCGTTTTCTTGAGCAAGAAAACGATCAAGACAAGCGCCTGATTGTGATCAACAATCCAAAAGAAGCACGAGGTACTGCTCTGCTCACTATCTCCAACCAAAATGGGTTGGATGATCAATGGAGTTACTCCCCAGAACACAAACAAGTAAAACGTGTAGCACGCAATAATTCGGGTAGTTCATTTGCCGGAACTGAAATATTTTTCGAAGATTTGAGCCTTCAAAGCCTGAATAAATATGAGTTCGATTATCTGGGTAAAGAAACCATCAATGGTCGAGAAACCCATCTCATTTCACGCGTCCCAAAAGATCAGTATTCGGCCTACAGCAAACTACACACTTGGATCGATGCGGAGAATTATTACCCCGTAAAAGTCGATTACTTCGATAGCAAAAACCAACTAATGAAGACCCTGATTGCCTCTGAGTACAAACGCTACAACGACAAATACTGGCGCGCCGGCCGTATGGAAATCACCAACCATCTAAACAGCAATGAAACACTCTTGGTTTGGTCTGACTACAAATTCAACATTGGTTTATCTGAACAGAGCTTCAGCCTTAATAGTTTGAAACGAGCGAGAAATTTTTAGCACCCGAATTTCTTTTCCCTGTACGGCATCGTTTCATCTAACAATATTCCCTTTAAACAAAGGGATATAGAACGCTAAGACCATGATAGACCCTGTAGAGCCCATCGAAATAGAACAACCCTCAATCGAACTGCCTTTGGTTGAGCAACGCTACATCGTCTTTAACGGCGCACTACTAGCAGGCGTAACAAAAACCGATGCCCTCACCCGACTGCAGCTGCTGACCGGGCTCGATGAAGATGATTTAATCGAAGAACTTTTTTCGGTTAAGCCGGTCATCCTAAAAGAAGCGGCTAATCTCGAATTGGCACAACACTTCATCGCCAGTTTTGAACAAGCCGGTCTTCAAGTTGAGTTACAAACCCCCTCTGAGTCACTCCAGCAAGTAATTAACATTGACCTGCCTTTTTCTTTCAGTCATGAACCAACTTCAACCTCTGTAACTGAGAGTAACCTTGAGAAAATATCTCGAGCGATCCAATCTGACTGTTCAGAACAACAAACTGGAAATCCTTCACAGAAAACTGACAAATCGACACCAACCTTTCGGTTAGTCTTCGATGGCGATTGCAATGAAGATCTCACACTGGAAAAGACCTTCGATAATTTACAACATTTGACCGGTTCATCCAGAGAGCAAGTGCAAGCGGCGCTATTCTCGGTAAAACCATTGGTGATCATCGAATCTGATAACCCTGAAGAGATTAAGGAGTACCAGCAAGCGTACCAACGCGCTGGCTTGAAGATACGACGTGAACGACTTCGACGTACATCACCGGAGCTATTTGTATCCACGCTTCGTATTAGAAGAGATAAACCGCGAACCAATAACCAGATAAAATCCCACCTTTCCACCCTAAGCATTCTATTTTTTGTAGCGCTAGCCTCAGCGGGCTGGATAAAAATGAAGAGCCAATGGGTTGGCCCCTTTAACGCAACTCCGCCACCAAAAATAATCGTTGTGACCATTGGTCCTCAAGCAATCGAAGCCCCAGCTGTAATCCCTACATTAGCACCTAAAGCCGCACCAATACCTAGTAACGAAATGGCTGCTTCTCCTGAACCAACGCCGATAATCAAGCAGGCTAAACCGCAATCTGCGGTCCCGAAAAAACCTGTGCGTCAACAACCACTACAAACCAAAACCCCTTCAAAGCGCGCCCCTACAACACGGGAAGCCTATTCAAATCAGCTACGCCTTTGGCTTGCCAAAAAACAAAATTCCGCCGCATCGCATATACAGCAAGGAATGGAAGGTAAGGTAAAACTGCTGCTACAGTTGAATCGAAATGGCGTGCTTACAAACGCGAAAGTAGTCTCAGGCACAGGTTCGACTGAACTTAACAAAATAGCGTTGGATGATGCCCACGGTGCCAGTCCGTATCCTAAAATACCCCCTCACCTCCCAGAGAAAACCTATCAGCTGAAGGTAACGATTCGATACCAACCAACTGATCAAAACTAAACACCAAGACCATATAGATCCTTGCAAATTCATACCTGGTACTCCGTTTTACTTCTGATCTGAAGACTGCGAAGAGCAAAGCCTCAATACCTAGGTGAGAAATATTCAAAACCCATCACATTATTCGTTTTAAGTTCCCAAAAAATAACAATTCTGACTACCATTAACCTATCTACTACGGCCTGATGCTTCTACGCGTTTTTTGGCATTCGGTTATTTGAGGTATTCGTGTTCTGTACGATTGACCCGACGGGGTTTTGCTAAGGCGATATATTGGGAGTTTTCAAGTGAAGTTATCAAATCTATCCCCACGAATTTCAAAGGGAAGCAGACGGGGGAATACCATTCGCGCCTCAAAATGGGCCTCGAAGTGCGCGCTAATTTTGTGCATCATTTGCGGATCTGCATATTCAGCACCATCGGAAATTCTGCCCGGACCAAAGTCTGGCGACAACAATGCTATAAACTCAATCGCCTTCGATCAGCCCGCTGCGCCGGCAACTATGAATAATGTCACTCAACTCCAGAGTGATTCCGCAAAGACTTCAGAAACCCCAGCAATAGCCACCGCTACCTTGGCTTCCGGTGATGCAAAACCCGCCAACGAACCTGAAGAGATACCCGCACAACCCCTTGCAATCCAGATCGAATCCCTCAAAAAACAGCTAATCAAATTAAACCGCGATCTGTTTATTCTCGAGGAAGAGCTTCTGTTCCCAGCCAGCACACAGGTAGCGGTGTTGTTGGCGATTGACGCAGATGAGACCTTCAGCCTGGATTCAATTAAGCTAAAGATCGACAACAAAGTAGTCACCCAATATCTGTATACCCAGCGTCAGATAAAGGCATTGCAACGAGGTGGCGTGCAACGTCTGTACATGGGCAATTTACGTTCAGGCCGCCATGAAATTACCGCAGTATTTATAGGCTACGGCCCAAACAAACGGGAATACAAAAGAGCCGCTACTCTCACCTTCGATAAGAAAACGGGACAAAAGACCATCGAGTTAAAAATTTCAGCCTCGAAAGATAGTTATCAGCCTGAATTCTCAGTGATTGAATCCTAAGCAGTTATTAGAAACCCCATGGCAATGGCTATTACATCCAGCTCGAACATCGCTACATCCGAGCGATTTATTCGTTATTTACGCTGCCTATTATTTTTCGGCCTGGTTTCTACAGCCGTTCTAATTCTGCCCAATAATTCCAATGCCAGTCCCAGTGCCCATCCGAGTACCGACTCTCTACAAAAGGAAGAGTTAGCCAAAGATTCTGCAAAACACGACAATTTAAAAAAATCGCGCAACATGGCTCATGCGTTTGGAATAGCACTCTACGCATTTCAGCAAGGGGACCATTTTAAGGCCCTAATTGAAATCAGCGCTGCAAAGCATAGAAATCAAAATGGTCTTCTTTCGACCAACGACAGCCTCCAAGCTATGGAGACGCTAGAAGCGGGTATCATGCTTGCCTATGGGATGCAGCATCATGCTCATGAGGTAATCCAATCAACCACTAGCAAAACCCTAGCTGGACCACAACAAAGCCTTGCATGGTTTTACCTCGCTCAGCTGTACGCAAGCAAACAGAATTGGTCGCAAGCGTACCTGGCAATTCAACCCGTCGGTAAAAATCTTCCCTCTCGATTGACGATAAAATTCAATCAGCTTAAAGCCAATGTTTATATCAACACCGGTCGTACCACCGAGGCACTGCAGCTGCTAAAACAAAACAATGATCCAGTGCTCGCTGCTTATACGTCATTTAATCTAGCGACTGCCGAGCGGAACAAACAAAACAATTCGACTGCTTACGCTCACTTGGCTCATATAGAGAAATCAGAGAATTCTCAGTTAGAAATAAGGTTATTGAAAGATCGCGCGCATTTGGCTTCCGCTCAAATTGCCGCATCAGAACAACAATATAAGAAGGCATTTTCCCATTTCAATCGAATAAAAATTGATAGCCCTTATTCTGTTGAAGCGCTATTTGGGCAAGGTTGGGCTGCGTATTATTTAGAAAACTATGACCGAGCTCTGTTTTCTTGGGAATTATTGCAACAAAATTATTCGCTATACCCACAAGCGCAAAAAAGCAGACTCGCCATCCCCTACATCTATTTGGCAAAAGGTGATAACAACACAGCACTCAATAAATACCATGATGCTGTTCGGATTTTCGAGGCGATCACCGCTCAACTTAATACCGCGCAAAGCAATTTAAGTGACGGTCACCTGTTTGAATTTATGAGCATGTTTAGCGAAACCACTGGTTCATATTCGAATTTCAAGTCAGTTGAATTCCCTGTAACTACAGAAACCGTTTTGATTGGTGAATTTCTCAAGGAAAAAAACATACACCTTGATCTGACTTCTCTAGCCGAGCTTTATCAGCTCAAATACGCAATCAACACACGTCAACACGATCTGACCTCTTTTGGTCATCTGATTGAGACCAGCGATAGAAATCATGCAGAAAAAATCCCGTTAATCACTGCGGAAACAAAAAAATTAGCGCAGCTAAAACTTTTGGATAAGGCGCAACAGCTGAATGAACGGCTTCGTTCTATACGTAGTACAGATAATTTTTATGCGTTAATGAATGATAAAGAGATCGATTATTCCACGCGAATCACGCGGGGGAATAATACGTTACTGTCGATACTTGATGAAGATAAACGCAAGCGTTATCAAGCTCGTATTAAGCGCGTTGAAGGGGCTCTTTTATGGAACCTTTCAGAAAGCTACCCGAGCCGAATCTGGCAAGCTGAAAAAGGCATAAAGGCCATCAATGCTTCGATACAGTCGTCCGCCAGTACACAACAAAGATTAACTGATTCAATTCAGCAGCATGCACAAAAGTCAGGTCCTATTACCGAGAAGGTAGCTTCTTTCAAAGATCGACTTGAGCAAACATCCAAAAGCACTGAATACCTGATTCATCAACAAGAGGCCCACATCGAGCAACAATACCTAGCGGCAATCAAGCAGAAAAAGGAACAGATACGCGGCTATCTAGTGCACAGCTACCTGGCTATCGCGCGGCTTACCGATAAAGTCATTGAACCCAAATTGGCAATTCAAAATGAATAATTACCGTAGGGTATTTGTAACTGGTGTACTGGGAGCACTGATTGGGTTATCTGGATGCTCTGTGTTTGACCGAAAGCCTACTGTGGATCACAGCACGATCGAAGGCCTTTTTGTAACGAATGACGCGCAGAAAAACTCACTTAACAAACCATCCGATCATCTCGCTCGTAGCCAGATGTTAGTGAATACCAAAGCGGTAACCCATGAAGAAATTGTTGCCAATTACCAGCGACTTCTGACTCTCGCTAAAGACCCACTGATACGGGTAAATTTACATCAACGCCTTGCTGAACTCGAAATGGTAAAGAGCGAAGTGGAGGATGCTGCGCTTGAATATAATGACACTGAGTTAACAGTGAATGAAGCCACCAGCACTCAAAATGTAGATTTGGCTACTGGTTCTTTAGATAGCCCTGTATCGGCAGGCGACACATCCCTAACTACGCTCGCCGACAATGGCGTATATCAGGACACCATTGATGCCTACGTCGCTCTGCTAAAAGCTTACCCTGACCGCCCAAACAACGATGAAATTTTATACCAGTTATCGAAAGCCTATGAGCTGGATACTCAACTTGAAGAAGCCATTGAATCGCTAACGCAGCTTACCAATCAGTTTCCTGCTTCTGAACATTGGGTTGAATCGAAGTTTCGTATCGCCGAATTCCTGTTTGCGGATATACAATATTCACGTGCCGAACAAGCCTATGCGGAGATCGTTAATCATAGCCGCGGGGCTAGTTTTAAACAAAACTCACGCTACATGTTGGGCTGGAGCCAATTTAAACAGGAGCGTTTTGACCCTGCTCTTGATTCATTTATATCGTTTCTCGACGAACGTTTCGAAAGCCAAACACCGCCAGCCAACATTGATGCGGCCACACAGCAGCAACTCAGTGATGTATTACGGGTGATGAGCTGGATTTTTTCTGAAAGAGGTGGCGCTTTATCTATTGCCGACCTACTGAAAAAAACCGGCACCAAACAATATGAGCACCTTCTCTACAGTCGTTTAGCCACCGAATATTTGGCTAAATCAAGATACGTAAATTCTGCAGATAGTTACGCCGAATATATTACTAACCACCCAAACAACGCTTATTCCGCTACCTATTTCGGTTTGCAAGTGGACGCGTATTTGGCTGGCTCATTTTTAGATTTGGCCTTTAAAACAAAAGTTTCTTTTGTAACTAAATATGGCAATAGCCAATCTGCGGCGTCATCGTTAGATGTTAATACTCGTTTGAATCAGTACGTACATGAACTAGCCACCCACTATCACGCGCTGGCGCAAAAATCCGATCAAACCAAACAACGCATTGGGTATTACGGCCATGCGATAAAATACTACGACCTCTATATTTCGCTGTTCCCTACCGATCCTTCCACGCCTAAAACCTACTATTTAATGGCGGAAAGCTATTATCAAACAGGCCAACATCTTTCAGCAATACAGGCGTATGAAATATCCGCCTATCAATATCCAATTGAAAAACATTCAGCCGATGCAGGTTATGGCGCAATTCACAGCTATCAGCAGTTACTCAACGCGCTAAATAAAAACAAACCTGTAGAAAGCGAAAAAATACTCACTTTAGCGAATTCAAAGATTGATTCACAATTACGATTCAGAAAAACATTTTTTAAGGATTCTCGAATTCCAGCGGTGTTAAGTAAAACCATCGAAGAACTATTTTCCTATAAGCGTTATCAACCGGCTATTGATGTTGCAACCGAGTTGCTGGCCTTACCCAAAAATAAAACTCAATCGACACAAAGAAAAATTGCCAATAAGGTAGTTGCTCATAGTCTGTTTGCGTTGGAACAATATGCACAGGCAGAGATCATTTATCGAA
>JQIA01001503.1_pt1 | contig 12531 bp, 7 predicted proteins | sample 811431 | NCBI WGS metagenome assembly JQIA01 (sample SAMN02998118, study PRJNA258478) | marine sediment metagenome | biome: marine; feature: seafloor; material: sediment; isolation source: oil-polluted sediment collected from 3 locations (0.5 km, 0.7 km and 0.9 km)... | place: USA: Gulf of Mexico ... | reverse complement strand
TTTTTACCTTGGGCAGCTATTTATTCTTATTGGCTTAAATCTGATGCAACTGGTATGTTCTTCATACTAACAGCAGTCCTATATTTAGTCAAATTCATTAAACAAGAACCTAAATTAGTTTATTTTTATATTGGTTTTATATGTTTAGTATTAACTACATTCAGCAAAATGTATCATGGATTTTTGTTATTTCCAATCTTTTTACTATTCTTTTTAACCTACTGTGATAAGTATAAGATAAATTATTCAGAATATCTACTTTCTAAAAACTTTCTTAAAATATTAATATCATTACCTTTATTATATTTATTAATGGTTCTCATAATACATCCATATGCAATTTTTGATTTTAGCAATGAATATACTAAACGTTGGATGTTTATGCCCTGGGAAGTGTTCATTAGATTCTTTCTACCGAGTTCATATACTGGTGAAATGGGTGGTATGCATGGAAGAATTCCATTTTTAACCAGTTTTTACAATTGGTTTCCCTTGTATAGTAAAGAACCGTTAATTTATCTTAATGTTTTATTGCTTTATCTATTGATTATTCCAGTAATTTTTCGGAAAAAACCAGCATTATTATTTATAGTAAGTGTTATTTTTTGCAATTTATATTTGGGTATTGTTATATTCGGTAATCGAACCATGCACTATCATTTACGATATATCTATCCGATTGCTCCTTTACTAATCTTAAATATTGTTGCTGTTAGTATATATATATGGAATTGGTTAAAAAAATTACCAAGTACTTACTATTTGAAACCAACATTAGCCAGTTTAGCTGGAATATTCCTTTTGTTAGCTTTTGCAGATAATATCATAATTACAACTAATTCATTGTTAGCTAAGGCAGCTTACAAACATTCCACTGTTTATCAGCTTAGAGAGTTTATGCAGAAAAATTCAGCTACTTTTAGTAAGCAAAAGATATTAATGGGAATTAGTGTAGCACCATTTCCACCTAAATTAACTTGGATAAATCCATCAGCTTCAGTTTCTTGGGTAACAGATCAACAACGACATGAAAGTAATGTAGATTTAACTGCTGATATATTTTCATTATCTTGGACTTCTGGCGAATATGGTTTACAGTTTATTAAAAATCTTGATTTAAACTTTTTAATTCTCAATGAAGGACATAGTAAAATATATCGTGATTATATTATAAAAAACCACTTTAAACCAATCAAGATATTTCGTGCTAGTAACAAAGAGTTTAAAACATTTACTACTTGGTTTCCATATGTAAATGAACAATTTAAAACGCTCGATGCTACTTCTAAACTCATTGATATACATCGTGACTCAAATGCTGTTATTGGTTCAACAATCATAATATACGCAAAAAAAGACTTGCAGTTACGTTAGAAAATTTATACACTGAGTTATACATATTTAATTAATCAAGGACAATAAATGACAACTAAAGATATATCAGCAAAAATAACCATAAAACAATTGGCATTGTCAGTTGTAGCAGTGTTTTTTTTGGGACTAATTGCTTGGCAAATCTGGAAGGCAGAACAGCATAACACGGCTATTAGCTTAACTGAAATTGCAAATTTATATCAAACTGAAGGCGATCTACAAGCTACTGAAGAAACATATTTGCAAGCTTTGGATATGTTTAAAAATCTAGAGAGCAAACAACAAATAGCGGAAGTATTTGGTAATTTAGGACTTTTTTATGCTAATCAAGATAATTTAGAAAAAGCAGAACAAATGTATCTTAATAGTTTAGAAACATTTAAAGCTTTAGATAATGAACAAAGTACTGCTATCCAATATGATAATTTAGGTAGTTTATATGCAATTCGAGGTGATAGAAAATCTGCCGAAGAAATGTTTTTAGCTAGTTTAGCAATTTTTCAAGAATTAGAAGATGAAACTAATATAGCCAAACAGTATTTTAACCTTGGTAATAATTATTATTTAAGTGGTAATTTACTAAAAACAGAAGAGATGTATTTAAATAGTTTAGATGCTGAAGAAACACTTCAAAAATCTTTACAAGATGATGAAATTTTAATGAGTCAACTAAATGTTGCAGTTAAATATGATAACCTGATTATATTATATATAAAGCAAAATGCTTGGTTAAAAGCAGAACAGATTTTTCTTAGGAAAATGGCATTTGCCGCTGATGAAAATAGTATTATATTGGATAAGTACAATAATCTAGGAAATTTCTACTTAAAATATAGTAAATTACCACAAGCTAAACAGATGTTTCTTAAAGGTTTGGAAATTGATGAAGCTTTAGATAATCAACTAGGTATTGCTAATAATTACAGTAATTTAGGAATTATATATGCTAACTTAGGCGATTTGCCACATGCTGAACAAGTTTTCCTAAAAAGTTTAGAAATTGGTGAAACTTTAGCTAATAAAACAGGAATGACTGAAAAGTATGATAGGTTGATCACTCTTTATGTTAAAACCAATAGATGGCAACAAGCCGAAACTATTTTCCTTAAAAAAATGCAAATTGCTACTGATGAATATAAAGTACTAGATAAATATCTAAATTTAGGTAATTTTTATCTGGAACATAATAATGATAAATTAGCCGAAAAAAGTTTTCTCAAAGGATTAAAAATTGCTAAAGAATTAGATTATCAAACAGGTTTAGCATTGCAATATAGCCAACTTGGAAGTATTTATTTACAACGTGATAATTTACCTCAAGCGGAAAAAATGTATCTTAGTAGTTTGGAAATTAATACCAAATTAGAAAATTTTATTGGCTTGGCAAATGACTACACTAATCTTGGTATGATTTATCTTAATAGTGATGTTAAACAAGCAGAAGCAATGTTTTTAAAAAGAATTCAGTTTGATGAAATTAGTTTACAAGAAGAAGTTATTGATGAAGAACAGATTGATTTAGTAACTGAACAAGCCATGCAGGAAAGTTTAGCTATTAGTTATACTCAATTAGGCATGCTGTATGCTAAACGTGATGAAAAACTAGAAGCGGTTGATATGTACCTTAAAGTTTTAAAAATTGATATAGATAAAGCTTTAACAAATGAAACTACAGATTTAAAATTACATAAACAAGCTGATGAGACATCTGTTCTGAAACAAATTATAGCTAAACTTGATAATATGGAAGTAGTTTTGTCAGATGATTTGTTGGAACATTATATAACTTTAAGTAATTTTTATGCCAAGCGTGCTAATAATACAGATGCTGAAAAAATATTGCTAAAAGGTTTGACTATTAGTGAAACATTGAGTAATCAAGCAAGTATGTCAACTTATTACACTAAGCTTGGAGAATTATATAATAATACTCCACAAGCAATAGCAATGTTTACTAAAAGTTTGGAAATTGATAAAGTTTTAAATAATCAAGCTAATATATCTGCTAAGTATCTTCGTTTAGGGGTCATATATGCTAATCAATCAGATTATAAAAATGCTGAACAGATGTTTTTGGCTAAATTAAAAATTGACAAGACCTTGGATAATAAAACTGGTATAGCAATCAGTTATTCTAACTTAGGTGCAATTTATGCTAAACGTGGCGATGGCACAAATACAGAGAAAATGTTAATTAAAGCATTAGACACTAATGAAATCCTTGATAATAAAAGAAGCATGGCTAATAATTATGCCAACCTAGCTTCACTTTATACTAAGGTAAAAGGCTACTGGCAACAAGCTGAAATAATGTATCAGAAAGAGTTGGAAATGTATGAAGCACTGGAGGATAAAATTACTTTAGTGAGAAAATATGCTAATTTAGCTAGTCTTTACTCTAAACGTGGAGAACCAGCTAGAACGGAAAAATTATTGTTAAAAGCGTTAGTAATTGATAAAACTTTAGCTGCCAAAAATAGGCTGATACGTTTATATTCTACTTTAGGTTCTATCTATGCACAACGCCAAGATTGGCAATCAGCAGAAACAACATTTTTAGCAGGATTAGGAATAGAGCAGAAGTTAAGCAATGAAAAAGCTAGTATTTATAGTAATTTAGGTATAGTTTATAAATATCAGAAAAAATTACCTCAAGCGAAAGAAATGCTACTTAATAGTTTACAAATGTTTGAAGAACTTGGTAGTTCAACTACTAGTAAGATACAACATTTATTAGATAAGTTGTAAATATAGCTATTCCACCGATTTCATCGGTGGCTATTCATATTCAATCCTTTCAGGATTTACAATAACCCCAACGGGGTGGAACTTGAATAGCCATAGGTGAAACTTATGGAACTATGGAACATATTTTTATTAAAATTCTCTCTGCGTAACATCAGTTATAAATTTAAGATACAAAAGAAACTATCTTCTTGGAAAATCTCCGATTTTCAATTCTGGAAAACGATGAGTTTGGGAATTTTTATCCATTACTATTACTGAAAACTGGTCTGATTTAACTCCTAACATACTATTTAAAGTTCCTTTGGCTAAACTATTGCTGGGATAGGTATAATTAGTAGCATATAATCGGTCTCCATTGGGCAAAGTTTCCAGTAAACTCATTGGCCAATTAAGCTCACCTTGTTGCAAGGTAACTGTTTGAATAGCAAATAAACCTTCTCGTACTATTGCTTTAACCATAAACTGAGAATCACTACCATTGATTAAGGTTGCATTAGATTTATGCACCAAAGCTGGATCAAAACCCATACCTAATACTTGTGGTTGTCGTCGCCGAACTCCAGTTTGCTGTAAAGGCTCAATATTCAATGATTTAGGTGTAATTATTTCTGGAGGATAGTTACCAATTTCTAAATTAGGGTAAGTATGAAATTGCCCAGCTTGATCCACCGCTTGCACCTTAAAATTATCAAAAATACTGTCCAATGTAACTACTGGATAACTCCCTTGAGCAAAAGTAAATACGTTCTCATAACGTTGATCACCATTAGCATAAGTTGCCACATGTTGCATTATTAATTCAAAATCTTGACCAGTAAAACTTACTGTTTGTAATGGAGTTTTTCCAGGTCGTACTATAGCGAAGATTTTTACATTGGTATCTAATAAATCCACTAACATTGGGTCAAAACCAGCCATTATTACTTGGGGTAATTCACGCACTATTCCAATAACTGGGATTGCTATATTAGTTCGGTCGATTACAGTGATTGGGACAGTGTAAGAAGAACTTATTTGGTTAGAGTAAACTTGTAAAGTAACATGATAAGTTCCACCTTGAGTAAATTTATGACTAGGATTAATATCGGTAGAAACTTTACCATCCCCAAAATCCCATACATAATTTAGTTCATCACTTGTTGAACTGGATTCATTAGTAAAAAATACTTGCAAAGGTCTTTCTCCAAATAAAGGCGAAACTCTAAATCTAGCTTCTGGTAATACAATTTCATCTTTAATATCAAAAATTTGTTCGCCAATAGCTTGTTGACCTTCAGCATTGAAAGCAGTCACGGTTACAGTAAATTCACCTGTTTTGGGATAAATATACGCAACTATAGCTTTATCTGTACCTATTTCATCACTATCATCTCCAAAATTCCAGCGTAAAAAAGTAGCTTTAAAACTTTCTGGCAAACGAGCAATGAATAAACGTTGTAGGTTTGGTTGTACTACGGCATCAATTGGAATCAGCAAATCTGTGGTTTTAGCAAATTCTAAAGTTAATTCATATTTACCCAATGAACCATCTTTAAAACTGGTAGCTTCTATTAATAAATCACCATCGTGCATTGGAGTGTAGCGTAATTTAGCATTGCCATTGCCACCATCTTGATTTAACAAGCGATTAAACTGATCATATAAATATAAATAGCTATCAAAATCAGCAGAATTCATATCAATGAGTAATTCTTCGCCAGCTACTATAGAAGTAATTCGATATTGGTCAGCAAATGCTCCCGAACGAGTTTTAGAATGTTGATCTGAAGTAGCTAAATCACCTGAAACTATATTGGATTCTCGTAATACTATACCTTCTGGAATTGAGCCAATTGATATAGATTCATTGTGATAAGCGTAAGTTTCCTGATCATCCTGAATGGTTAGACCAACACTGTAATGACCAGCTTGTGAGAAAGTATGAGTAATTATATTTTCAATCCCACAGATTATTGGAGTTCCATCACCAAATTGCCAACAACGTTCATTAATTTCACCATCTAAGTCTTGGCTAAAATCGGTAAAAGTTACTGTAGCTGGGGCAGTTAATTGTTCAGTAGCTAATTCAAATGGATAAACTCGTGGTGGTTGATTGGTGCTATCGGCCAGAATTTCTAAGCTATAATCTCCTAATTCATCTCGATCAAAAGAGGTTGCTTCAATATAATAAGTTCCAGCTGTTGGGGCAGTAAATATAATTTCCGCATTGGTAGTATTAAGTTCTTTGTCATCATTAGTTGCTAATAATTCTTGGCCAGTAATATCAGCAAATAGATGTAAATAAGCATTAAAACTAGCTGACATACGAATAGTTACCGTTTCATCAATTGCTAAATTCAACGCATAAACATCAGTTGGAGTTGCAATTCTTTGTAATGACCAATTATCTGTTTTAGTTAATGTTCCGGTTCGTAATTCTCCTACATTGAGAAATGGAGCAGCACTAAAATCAACCCCAATTGCATCACGTGGTAAGGCTTGGGATGGTTTAAAATTAAGAATTTTTTCTCTAGCTAATGGAGGTATGTCTTCATAAATAAAAGTTGGATTGCCATATATTTGAGTAGCAACTTGATGAGCGGTTGCAACATCTTTGGTTTGAGCTACAAAATAAATTAAGCGTACTGATTGTTTAGCTGGTACTATAATTTCTGGATAGACCCAACTTAATTGCTTGCCATCTAACGTATAAGTTGCAGTAATAGGATTGTTAACTTGAGAATGATAATGTAGTAAAGTAGTATTATTGGCTTCGGTAATTATAAAGTTGGTCTGAGCAGCAGCTTCTATATTTGCTCCCAAGTTACCATATATTTCTACTTCAACAGTAATATCAGTATTAGTTGGGTTGGTAAAAATTTCAGTATATCGAGCAAAGTTCTTGGTTTTAGATACATAAATATTACGATTTATTGTTAAACTAGTACCAGGTTCGGTAAAAGTTCCTAAACGTACTTTCCTGCCATCAGCAGAAATCCCATTAATATCACCAATATAGTTTGTCCCATTAACTCGTAAGCGATACATATTATTGTAAGCATCCAGAGTTCCATTCTGTAAAATTCCGTCTTTACCTATGTCATACATAAAGCCTTTATTATCAGATAGTTGCAATGCTATAATTGGATAAGATAATAATAGTAATAAAATAGTTGCTAGTTTTTTCATTATTAAGGTTTCGTTTAATTACTGATAAAATATGCTAAAAATCTATTTATACTATATCATTTTTTGGGATATAACAGGTATATGTTGTATTTGGGAATGGTGTAATTGGAATTACCAGTATAGGTACTGATAAATTTTGAAATTTAATACAGACTATGGACTTTTTTTAGCCCATAGCAATAAAATTATTTTTTGAGTAAATCTTGTAATGAACTAACTAAATCAATTGGCATTGGGAACATGATAGTGTTAGTTTTGCTTTCTGAGGCAATGTCATTCATGGTTTGTAAATAACGCAATTGCAGAGCTTGAGGCTGACTAGACATTATTTCGGCAGCTTCTCGTAATCTTTCGGCAGCTTGTAATTCACCATCAGCATGAATAACTTTAGCTCGTCGTTCTCGTTCTGCTTCTGCTTGTCTAGCAATAGCACGAACCATATTATCATTTAAATCCACATGTTTAATTTCTACATTAGAAACTTTAATTCCCCAGGCATCAGTTTGTTCGTCTAAAATTTCCTGGATGCCATTATTAAGTTTATCACGTTCGGTAAGTATATCATCCAATTCATGATGCCCTAAAACAGAGCGTAAGGTAGTTTGAGCTAATTGACTAGTTGCTTGTTGATAATCAGCTACTTGGATAACTGCTTTGTCCGGATGAATTACTCTAAAATAAACCACGGCATTAACTTTAACTGATACATTATCTCTTGAGATTACATCTTGAGATGGTACATCCATAACTACAGTACGAGTATCCATTTTAATCATAGTTTCAAAAAATGGAATGATTACTATGACTCCAGGCCCTTTAATTTTGCGGTAGCGGCCAAGAAAAAACACTACTGCTCTCTCATATTCACGTAAAATAGTGAAAGAATAGAAAAAAATGATTAAAACTAAAACAGCTATACCAATAATTAATTGTGTCATGGTATTTTCCCTTTAATAAGTTAAATTTATAATTAAAATAATTATCTTAAAATACATTATATATTCCCAATGCTATCTTCAATTACTGCATAATTTTATAACAGGTTGTGAATATTTATACTATAGCATGAATTTTATTGTTGTTAATTATAATTATAAAAATAGCTAGATAGTTGGTTGTTTGGTTGCCCTTAATGGCATTGTGGTAGAAATAATTTATCAGGTAGTCTGTGTAAATATTTAGTAGTTTTTTCATTACGCTTTATTCACTTATTTTGCAGAATATTTTAATATCTTTTTAAGCTATCTGCGTAACTTCAGTTATTAAAAAATACTATATAAAATAGGTTTAGAAGCTTTATTTAATGGTATCTTACAAGCTAAATTAGGCAAGGTGGTTAGGCTTTATGATGTTGGATGTGTTTATTCGGAAAGTTTTGGATTTGCTAATATTTAAGGTATAATATTGTTTATATTAGTAATGTTTTTTTAAACTATAAATAATAAAATGTCTGAAATAATAAGGAGAGAAATGAATAATCCAATCCAGAAAATATTGTTTGGTAGTCCAGGAACAGGTAAAAGTTATCGAGTAGATAATGAAATTATTTTGCTTGAAATGGAAATAGATGTTGAGGAAACTCCTGAAAATGTTATTAAAACAGTTTTTCATCCTGAATATACTTATGGGGATTTTATAGGTAAACTAATGCCTATCAGTAATAAGGATGGTAAAGTTAAATATAGCTATTATGAAGGACATTTTTTAAAAGCTTTAGCGCAATCTTATAAAAATCTCAGAATTTCTCCAACTGAACCAAAAGATGTGGTTTTAGTAATTGATGAAATTAATCGTGGTAATTCTGCTGCGATATTTGGAAATATATTTCAATTACTTGATAGAGAAAAAAATGGTTGGTCAGATTATCAGATAAATATTTCTGAAATGGAATTTGATAAATTAATAGAACTTATATTTGGTAATGAAGTAGATAATCGAATTGGAGGGATGACTAATGCAGAAACAAGAGGATTAACAGAAGTAGAAAAACGTAAATTAGCAACATGTAAATTAGTTGAAAATACTGCTATTAGTTTTTTGAAAGAACAAGTTATAAAAATCCCGCCTAATCTTTCTATTATTGCTACCATGAATACTTCAGATAGTTCTATTTATTATATGGATAGTGCTTTTAAAAGACGTTGGGATTGGGAGTTTATCGGTATTGATGGCGAACCTGTGAAAGTAGATGGCATTGCATTTAATAATCGTGAAGAATGGGAAGAATTTGTTAAGCAACTAAATATTTTTATCAAAAGTAAACATAAATATATTCGTGGTATAGAAGATAAACAGGTTGGTTATTGGTTTATAAATGATAGGATAATTGAAAAATCAACTATCCAAAATAAATTAATGTTTTTCATTTGGGATAACGTGTTTAATAGAGATAAAAAACCTCTAATTGAACTCATGGAAAGTTCAAATGACAAATTAATTACTTTTGGTGATTTTGCCGAACAAGTTGATGTGTTTATTAAAAATATTAAAGAAAAATATTAATATCATGCTGAATTTTAAGGAACTTAAATTAGATAAACGAATTGATAATAGTACTGATCCATTTGTTGGCATCCGTAAAAATTCTAATGGAGAACCTGAATTTCGTTTACCTATTGGGTTTGATAATTTTCCAGAAGATGATTTTAATGAAACTAAACAACTATTTTTTAGGATGTATAGAACTTTCAAAAAATTTGAGAAAGATAACTTGGGAAAGTTTCAAACTGAAAAATCAACAGGTAGAGATAATATTGAAATTAGTAATAAAGCTTATCAATTCAAAGATAAGGAAAATAATGATGTTATTTTATATAGTAAAATTAGTGTTATAGAAAATATATTAGAAGCCTATCAGGATTTGGCTTTAGATGTTATTGAACGTAGAATAGGTCGGAATGATAATATTGATTTTACAAAAATATATCATTATTTACATAAGGCAATTTATCTTGAAGATGATATTATTTATATTGAGTCAATGGATTTGGCTCGGCAAACATTGCAATATGAAGGAGCAAATATAGTTGAATTGTTTTGCTTTATTGTATCAGAATTACAACAAGAACTTGAGCAAACCAATGACGGACGGGTTAATGAATTAGCAAATAAGTTTAGAGAACAACATTTAACCCATGATCAGTCTTTATTTAATGAGGAAACATTTGAAACTACTATTTTTTCTCTTAAAGAAATATTAGATGATATTGATAAAATAACAGCCTATAAAGATGATGATTATTGGAGATTATATGAGGCTATAGAAATCTTTCTTTATGGTGAATTGGATATGGAAAATACTCATGAAAATGGTGTTTTTTGGGGAATTAATTGCTTTTGGCCAATTTGGGAGGATATGTGTAATACTTATGCTTTTAAAACCTTTGATAATATTGTTTATGCAGATGCTAATATTGTTATGGATGGAAAAAAAGTAGCTAATAGTAAATTTGGAGGACATCAAATCTTTTGTAAAGAAGATTTTGAAAATCCATTTTTTATAGAGTTTCAAGGAAAAAAGAGATGGATGAGACCTGATTTTATATATTTCCCTATTATAATTAGTGATTGTATAATGATAACAATAAAAAATATAAGTAATGAAAAAACAGATTTTGACGTTCAATTATTCAATTCATCTAAAAAAAATGAAAAAATATTTAATAGATTTATTAAGTCTTTAAAACCAAATAATAAAAAAATTGGGAATAAAGAATATATTAATAGACCAAAACAAGAAGGTAAATTTTTTTATAAATTTAAACAATATCCATCGTTAGAAAGGAAAATTAAAATTGTAGTACGAATTTTAGACTGGAAATACCACAATTATAATTCATGTATATCTTATAAAAAAATACAAGAAGATATCATCAAACAACTTTCTTATGAATTTGCACTACAACAAAACCATCCAAATTATATTATAGATAGCTATTTTTATATTCCGTATTTTTATCCATCTGCTTATGATAAAATCGGAGATTTTATAGACGATAGTTTATTAAATTTTAACTTAAAAGATAATGGAATAAAAGTTTTCCAAGCTAATTTTATAAAAATACAACAAATCTATCTAGCTGAATTATGATTCAAGAACAAACTGAAGTAAAAAGTATTTCTGTTCCTTATTTATCTTTTAGTAAAGAAACAGCTTCTAATATTAATGAAAATCTTATAAAACCAAAAGTTAAAGAGTTTTTTCAGGCTCGGCAAGTAAATAACTATAATTCTATAAACCCAGAAAAACATATATCTGATTTAGATTTTAAAACAATTGATTTTAAATATTTTTATGAGAATGTTCTAGTTGGAATAAAAAAAGAAGCAGGAAAGATAATTCATGAAGTAAAATATTGCATTACTTTAGATGAAAAAGTTACAAGTAAAACTTGTGAAAAAACTGGAATTAAATATGATCAAATTTTACTTAATGAAAAACCTATATTTTACTTTATATATTTTGATTTCAAAAAAATTATAGATTTCGTAAGACAAAAATAATGTAATAAAATATACTATTTTAAAAACTCAACTAATATAAATTATCAATTAATTCATTTGCATACTTTCCCATTAGATAAACTTGCTTAACCCATAGGTTATTGATAAAATCTATGACAATTAAATAAACCGTATATTATGGCTAAATAGAATTAATCCCAGGTGTAAAATATGATGGATATATTTTAAGTGATGGCACTGCCTGTCTTAGTGAACGTGGGACTGTCGACCTTTTAGGAATGAAACAAGCAGCTTTTCAACACGTGGCAGTTAACTGGCCTCCAAAAACACTTAAACCATTCATTGATAATGATTTTAGCGTGGCACCTAAATTAATACAAGTTGTGGCTAAAAACAGTCCTTATAAAGATAGAAAGAATTCTATTTATAATTAACAATTAAATTTTGTCTAAAACAAAATTTTAACAGAGAATTTTATGCAAAAATTACAAGCTGTACACTATGGAGAGGTAGAATTAATCCCTGGTGTTAAATGTGATGGATATATTTTGAGCGATGACACTGCCTGTCTTAGTGAACGTGGAACTGCCGACCTTTTAGGAATGAAACAAGCAGCTTTTCAACGCGTGACACCTAAATGGCCTCCAAAAACACTTAAACCGTTTATTGGTAATACTCAAAGCGTGACACCTAAATTAATACAAGTTGTAGCCAAAAATAGTCCTCATAAAGGACGAAATATTGTTGTTTATAATGTTGACTTCATCGAATCTTTTA
>JQIA01001502.1_pt1 | contig 12535 bp, 10 predicted proteins | sample 811431 | NCBI WGS metagenome assembly JQIA01 (sample SAMN02998118, study PRJNA258478) | marine sediment metagenome | biome: marine; feature: seafloor; material: sediment; isolation source: oil-polluted sediment collected from 3 locations (0.5 km, 0.7 km and 0.9 km)... | place: USA: Gulf of Mexico ... | reverse complement strand
TGAAATAAATGTTTGTTTATATTATAATTATTTTCAAAAATTTTAATCATTTCGCACTAGATTTGCTATATCAATTCTCCTTGAACTGCTTTATAAGTTTCACTATACCATATCATTTTGACTTATGTATAACGATGAGATTTTATAGAAGGGTAACCACAAGGGATTACCCCTACGATTCATAATATTATGTAATTTATCTTAACTTATAACCTAATTTCTTTCACAGTAACTAAGGTTTTTGATGATTTACCATATCTATCAGTTGTAGTAAGAATAGTGTCACCAGGATTTAAGGCTCGTAAGTAACAGCTGACAGTATTATTATTATTTGATATAGTTGCATAAGTTTGTACAATTTCAGCATCTAATATGGTACATGAATTTAACACTGCATCGAATGTTGTAGCAGAATCAATCATTAATTCTAAATCTTCGCCAATGAACATGGTTAATATGCCTGGTGAAGTTGGTAATACTGAAGGATTTAAAGTATTGCCTAAGGTAGTATTAACAATTGCTGTACTTGAATTTTGGGTAAATAGTAAATCATTAAGTTCAGTATTAGCTTCTGTCAAAGTGGCGAAAAATAAATATTCTCCTCCAATGCCTGCTGGTACTTCAAAATATAATATTGGATAAATCATCTCTTTATCTAGCAGCTCATAACTTATAATATCATTTCTAAATGGTTGAGGACTAAAAGTAAATGGTTCTAATGGTAGTGCAGTCATATAATAACGTAAACCATCAGGGTCTTCGATACCTATCCATAAATCTAATCTTGGATAAATAGGTTCATTTATAATATGTTCTACTAAATCTAGCTTAACTATTTCTCCAACTCGATAAAACCCTTGCAAACCAACAAATTCTAAATCTGCAACTGGAACAGGCGGTAATTGATTGAAAGAAACGATTAAAGACTGTGCTTGGTTCATGGTAACTTGACAGAAAGTGGTAGAACCAGAACATAGCCCAGTCCAATTAACAAAACTAGAATTATTATCTGGCCTAGTTGTTAATAACACTTCGGTATTATTTGCGTATTCTCGCACACATGGTAAGTTACATTCCAAACCATCAATTACCACTACTCCAGAACCATTACCTTCAAGACTAATTGATAGTGGAAATATAGCAACATTATCGATTGCAAAATTGGCATTAACATTACTAGACTCAAGCATTGTTACTTGACAAGTATCTGTAATACCAGAACAATTACCACTCCAACCAGTAAATATGGAATTATCATCTGGAATAGCATTAAGCGTAACTAGTGTATTTTTTACATACTGTTCTTGACAATCAGTGCCACAGTTAATTCCTATTGCAGTTACTTTACCATTACCAACAGTATTTACTTGTAACATATATAAATTATCGAGAATAACTTCAGAAAAACTTGCTATAACTTGTGAAATATCAGCTATTTTAACTTGGCAACTATTGTCATCAATCACGGTACAAAATTGATTCCAACCAGTAAAATTAAATCCATCTGCTGCATTAGCAGTTAAAATTACATTATCTATTGTTGTACAACCATTATCACAGCCACTAATATCAACGTTACCTTCACCAATTACAACAACAGTTAATCCCTCCACGTTAACAATAACTTCAGCAGGAGTAATTTCAGAAAAACTTGCTATAACATCTGGAATATCAGCTACTTTTACTTGGCAACTATTATCTTCAAGAATAGTACAAACTTGATTCCAATTATTAAAATCAAATCCATCTGCTGCATTAGCAGTTAAGATTGCGTTATCTAATTTTGTACAACCATCATCACAGCCATTAATATCAACATTGCCTTCCCCAATTATAGTAATAGTCAATTCATCTACATTAATGGTTGTGTCGTTACCATATTCATCAAAATTAATGATTGGTGAAAAATTTGCTACTACTTTATCAATATCAGTTGTTGCTATTTGGCAATCATTTTCGACAATTGTACAAATCTCATTCCAACTATCAAAGATAAAACCTGTGGCTGGAGTGGCTGTCAATATCACTGTTTCAGAATCAACATCTTGCATATCGATACTCCCATTTCCAATTATGCTAACTGAACTGATCAAATTGATATTACTTCCAGAACAAGTTAAATATTCATCATTAATTGAACATATTGGTAAGCTAGATACGGCATATTCTATTCTTCCATAATCAGTTCCTTCAATCCTACATAAGTTTTTATTGCCACTAATGCCCAATAAGCGTAAATTTGTCAAAGTGCTGAAATTTGGAACTGGGCCACTCAATTGGTTATAGCTGAGATCAAGCTCTTGTAAGCTGTCCAACCCAGTTAAATCTGGAATTTGACCACATAGTTGATTATGATATAAAGATAATTTTTCCAATTTAGCTAATCCACTAAAATCTGGAATTGAACCGCTAAATTTATTATTACGCAAATTAACATGAGTTAAATTAATTAAATTAGATAAGTTCGGTACATTACCAGCTATTTTATTACTATGTAAAATTAATTGAGTTGTTTCAGTTAAACTGCTTAAATTAGGTAAATAACCAGTAAGACCATTATCATTAAGATTTAATTCTAATACATTACCAGTGGTGTCAGTTGTAATTAATGCAAAGTTATTCGGGTCTTCACCATTCCAATTAGTATTATTTACCCAAGAATCACCATTAGTTGTTTGATAAATTTGTAATAAAGTTTCACATTGTTCTATTGGCATTCCCAGAACAGTATTACAATCAGTTTCAGCCTTAATCATGGAGGTAAAACTTCCTAATACAGCTATTGTAAATATAAAATAGAGTTGTTTTAACATAATAATTTTCCTGAATATACGCATAGTATTCTATAGATTATAGCAATTCTTAATTATGAATGCTTAATTATTAATTAAATTTAAAAAATCAATTAGTTACTGTATTTGTTTAATTGGTAGTATGGGATGTTGTTGAAGACTTTGATATTCTGAATTTATTAATAGACTTCAGATGTGGGAAATTTTATTTTAAAACCTGTAAAATCATGTCAACTATTCTTTACATAGAAAGCATAATATTAGTGTTGTAGCATTTTGACTTGAATAACAGAAATTATTCTAAATAGATATATGTAGGATTCAATGAGAAGCAAATTGCATCTATTAAACATTGATTAATGTAATTTATAAACTCATTATATCCTACATAAAGTTATGAAAAAACTATTCCACAATCTCTTGTAAAGTTATTTTGTCATAAAACTCAGCAAATTTATCTTTATCTGGAGTAGACCTAACCGCTATAGCAGTTCTTGGATGTTCATTAAGCATTCCAGTCACCATCATTGGAATTATATAGCCCCATTCAATCTCTTTTCGTAAAGGAAGAAAATGTTCTTCAATTAGTTTTAAAACTGGTCTGAGATGATATTTAGGGTTCTTTAAAAAACCAACCAACAATTCAAGATTGCAATTACCAGCTCCTCTACCAATACCATATACAGAAGCATCCAGTATGTTTACTCCTTCGATAATAGATTGTACAGTATTGCTAAATGCCAACTGACAATTGTTATGACAATGAATACCAATAGTTTTACCTGGCAAAGCATCTATATATTTTTTGGCCAAGAATGTAATGTCTTCACAATACAAAGAACCAAATGAATCAACTAGATATACATAAGGAATTTCAGTTGCATCAATTTGTTTCAATGCTTCATCAATGTCCTTTTCTCTATTGGTTGAAACTGCCATCAAATTAAGTGTAACTTCATAACCTTTATCAATAATTTGGTTAGCAAGAGCAATACCTTTATCCACATCTTTGACATAAGAAGCTACTCGAATCATATCAAATACAGAGTCTTCTACTGGTAAAATATCTTCTTCTTTAACTCGTCCAATATCTACCATACAAGCCAATTTAGTTTTTAATTCAAGTCCTTCTAAAACTTTTCGTACATCTTCTTCCTTACAAAATCGCCATTTTCCATATTCTTTAGGATCAAATATATCAGCCGAAGCTTTATAGCCGATTTCCATATAATCAACACCAGCTTCGCAAACAGCTTGATACGTAGCCCGCACCAACTCATCGCTAAATTGCCATTTATTAATTAAACCACCATCACGAATAGTACAATCAAGTACCTTTATTTCTGGTCTATACATAACTTAATTCTAATTTCCTTGGAATAGTATTTTAGGTGTAAAACAAGAATAGTATTATAACTTAAATATATATATTTAGGTAGATATTCTGCTACATGTTTAACTAAATAGTTAAAAAATAGTTTGATAAGAAAAAACAGGTTTGCAATATACGAAATACTAATGTTCATCTACTTTAATGCTTCTTGATTTCCTTTACAGCTATGGAACTGCTTATATGTAATACTGCCTTAACTATTGATGTTAAATATATAATATTAAAATACTATCTCTGCTCCAAAGAAAAAAGTTCGGCCTCGATTTGGTATTCCTTCATAAAAAGATTGAGTTTTGGTTGAGCTATAATATTCTTTATCAAATAAATTATTTATCCGACTTACCAAAGTCAATTGTTTATTAAAATTATAACGTATAGTATTATTCCATAACCAATAACCATCATGTATTATAATATTATTTCTAATGTCTTGTTCAATTTCATCGTGATAAAAACCGTTTAAATTAAAATTCCAGACTCCTAATTTGTAATTAGTAATTAACGATAATGTCTGTTTAGCAATTCTGCGTGGTTCTTGTTCTGTATCAATTAAATAGGTATAAGTACCGCGTAAGTTAAAATTATTTATTGTTGTAGCAATATCAAATTCTAAACCATTTGTATCTAAATCAGTGGTATTTGTAAAAAAACGTTCATTATTACTATTAATTACCGTGTCAATCTTATTTTTATACTCATTATGGAATAAAGTTAATGTTGTTTTAGTATTAGAGTATTCTTGTAGCCAAGCAAATTCTGTAGTTTTCACGGTTTCTGGTTTAATATCAGCATTACCTACAAAAAAACCAATCGTTGAAGTTTGGCGAAAAGAAGGAACTCGAAATGCCTGGCCATACATTAATTTAAACCTAGTTTTAGGATTAATCGCATATACCATAGCAGCTCGTGGGTTGGCTGTATTACCGAAATTAGAATAATGATCATTACGAATACCTAAAGTTAGTTCAATATTATCACTAACTTTATATTGGTCTTGTAGATATATTCCAATAATATTGCGACCAGTTGCAGAAATCATACGTTCATCTTTGCCACTTACATTATTACGAGCTTTATCAACAGTAGGATTACGCCATACCATCCCCGCCAATAGTTTATGTTTATCATTAAATTGATAATGCTGATCCAAACCGAATTGCCATTCAGATTCTTCCAGATCAGATAATATTAAAGTAGTATCTTGGAAAATATTAGTACGCAACTCTGCTGTGGTTAAATAACTAGCATGCAGTGTTAGTGGATTAGTTGTGTTATTGAATAAATTATATTTGAAATAAATAAAGTTTTGTTGCGATTCAAAAGCATATACTGCATTATTTTCATCAGTACGATTGATAAGAAAACCTTCAATTTGGCGTTTGTTGTGACGAATATTAACCCGAAAATTATCATCCCAAGTGTAAGTTAAATAAACATCATCTCCATCTTTTGGGTCTTTAGTATTAAGATTTTTATCCACCATATTTGCAATTTTTGCATATTGTTGACCATCATCTTCAAAATGCCTAACAAATACTGATGCTTGCCAATCATCTCCATGCTGAGACATATTGAGGTAAAACTCTTCACTATTCAAATCACCTTTTCCAACAAATACATCATTCACATCTGTTGCAGTAATAATATTTACTACTCCAGTGAATGCGCCAGTTCCATATAATGCTGAACCAGGCCCACGAATAATTTCAATTTGTTTAACATTAGCGAGGGTTATAAAATGATTGCTAGTTAAAGCACCACCACTTATATCATTACTAATTCGTTGACCATCTAATAAAAATAAAATATTAAAAGAAGCTTGCGATGTACTTCTTCCTCTCCCTGTTGCCATGTAACCATGATTAAAAACAATTTCCCGAGTAGCTTGAAAACCTGGAACAAAGTTCATGAGTTCTTCAATTGAAGTGATACCCATCTGTAATAATTCTCGCCGAGTAAATACTGTTACAGAAGAAGGAGCTTCTGACAATTTTTGTGTTGTTTTAGAGGCAACTACAACTTCTATACCCATTAATTCTTCAAGACTTAATTTTGATAAAATTTTAGTGGTTTCTTCTGCACTAACGCTGATAACTAAAATAGAAAGATAAATAGATAGTAATAATTTATATAACATAGCCATAATTAAGTTCATTAAGTATTAATATTTATAATAAATAACACTATTAATCAAACAATATAAGTAGGTATTTTGAGATTAAATTAACATACTCAGCTAATTAATACAATTAATTATGAATAGAAGTATGCTTTTGAAAATTAAAACCTATTATTTTTAATCTAATAACAGTTATTAACTTAATACTGTGTTATAATTGAGTCATTTTATGGCCTTACTAAAGAGAGAGTAATTATGGCTGATCGACGTTTACAAGTTTTTCATACTGTTGCCCGTTTACTAAGTTTTACCAAAGCTGCAGAATCTTTACATATGACTCAACCAGCAGTAACTTTTCAAGTTCGGCAATTAGAAGAATATTTTAATACTCGTTTATTTGATCGTACTCATAACCGTATTTCCCTTACTAAAATAGGAGAACAGGTTTATAAAAATGCTGAGAAAATTTTTGAACAGTATTCCATCATGGAAAATTCAGTTAAAGAGATGACTGGAGATATTGATGGAGTTCTGGTTATTGGGGCAAGTATTACTATTGCTGAATATGTGTTACCAGTTTTATTAGGTGATTTTAAACAACAATATCCTAATGTACATATTCGCTTAAAAGTATCTAATACTGAAGGAATTGTATCTTTGGTAGAAACTAATGCTATTGACTTAGGTTTAGTGGAAGCTCCTGTAAATAATAAAAATTTGGCAGTTGAATTATGCCGTATGGATCAATTAGTGGCTATAGCACAACCAAAACATCCATTAACTAAACGTCCTGAAGTAACAACCAGTAAATTAGCAACTTATCCATTAATTTTTCGGGAAGAAGGTTCAGGTACTCGTGAAGTAGTTATTGAATATTTTGAACAGGCTGGAATGTCAATGGATGATTTGAATATTATAATGGAATTAGGTAGTGTTGAAGCGATTAAAAGTGCTGTAGTTTCTGGCATGGGTGTTTCAATTTTATCACGAGCCGCTATTCAAAAAGAATTAAAATTAGGATTATTGAAAGAAGTTAAATTAGCAGAACCTCTAGAAAGACCTTTTTCGTTCGTTTATCAAAAACAAAAATTTAGATTACTGGCGATAGAAGAATTATTAAAGTTTGCTAAGAATTATTGCAATGCTCGGAATGATAAAATTCCTAAGTAAAAAGCTATACTATAAAGTAGTATGCTGAATAATATTAAGCATAATAATATATAATACTGTTATCTGAACAATTTATGTCTAAGTTAGAACGTTTGCAAACTATTTTTAAAAAATTATCATCAGAGCAACAACAAGCCTTATTAGAATTTGCCGAATTTTTATTGACTAGAATTGTTAAAGAACCATTGGTAAAAGCTAAACTTATACCTCGTACACCTGACGAATCTGTTATTGCTGCTATTAAGCGTTTATCTAAAAGCTATCCTATGCTTGATAAAGCAGTAATGTTAGATAAAACATCTGTCTTAATGACTGAACATATAATGCAAGGACGTGATAAAACAGAGGTGATTGATGAATTGGAAACTATCTTTCTAAGTTATTACGAAAAGTATACTAAGGACTGAATATGATGAAAGTTATAAAAAAGTGGTTCCACCGTTATTTTTCTGACCCACAAGCAGTACTACTAGCTATACTGTTATTAACTAGTTTTACTGTTTTGATGACCATGAGTCAGATGTTAGCACCAGTGTTAGCAAGTGTGGTAATTGCTTATTTATTGGAAGGAGTAATTAAAACTTTTCAACAAGGGCATATTCCGCGTTTTATTGCGGTTTTTTTTGTGTACTCCACATTCATTACTTTATTGATGTTTATCATCATCGTATTATTACCCTTAGTATATTATCAATTAACTCAATTAATTCAAGAATTGCCTTCAATGGTAACCAAAGGCCATCAACTATTAAAAGATTTACCAGGCAAAACTCAACTAATTTCTGATGTTCAAGTAAATTCGTTTATCAATTCCATTAATTCTAGAGTAGAAGATATAGGTAATGCAATCTTATCTTATTCCTTATCTGGCATTACTGCAGTCATCACTTTGCTGATTTACTCTATTTTAGTACCATTATTAGTATTTTTCTTTCTAAAAGATAAAGATACAATATTAAATTGGTTTGTAAGTTTTTTACCTAAAGATCATAATGTTGCTAAAAATATTGGTATAGAAATGGATGCCCAAATGGGTAATTATGTCCGTGGTAAAGTTTATGAAATATTTTTAGTTGGTACTTTTACTTATTTTCCATTTGCATATTTAAACTTAAATTTTGCTTCTTTATTAGCTGTATTAGTAGGTCTATCAGTAATTATTCCATATGTGGGAGCAGTTATAATAACAATTCCCGTATTTCTAGTAGCATATTTCCAATGGGGAATAGGGCCAGAATTTTTCTGGGTTATGGGGTCTTATCTGGTTATCCAAGCACTCGATGGTAATGTATTAGTACCACTGTTATTTTCTGAAGCTGTCAACCTTCATCCAGTCGCAATTATTGTATCAGTGCTAGTATTTGGAGGAATTTGGGGAGTCTGGGGAGTATTTTTTGCCATTCCATTAGCCACTTTAGTAAAAGCTTTACTATCAGCTTGGCCACGAGCATCGCTTGAAGAAGAATGAAACGTAAAATATCTGTAATTGGATTAGGTTATGTTGGTTTGCCAGTTGCAGTGGCATTTGCGAAACAAGGTCGGGTTATTGGTTTTGATATTGATAAACAACGTATAACCGAATTAAACGAAGGTTACGACCGTACTCAAGAATTTAATGCCGCTGAACTACAAAATTTAGACATTATTTTCACAGATGATCCTAGTCAGTTGCAACAGGCTGATTTTCATATTATTGCAGTTCCTACTCCAGTAGATTCAAATAATCAACCCAATTTATTACCAGTTTTGAGAGCTTCCAAAATTATTGGTAATCAATTACAAGCTAATGATATTGTAGTCTATGAATCTACGGTTTATCCAGGAGCAACTGAAGAAGTCTGCATACCTGTTTTAAAACAGCAATCAAAATTAACTTGTGGCATTGATTTTAGTGTAGGTTATTCACCTGAACGTATTAATCCAGGGGATAAAACTCATAATTTTACTAATATAATCAAAGTTGTGTCTGGATTAGATGAAGCAACTTTAACAATTATTGCTGAAGTATATAAATCTGTAGTAACAGCAGGAGTTCACTATGCTTCTAGTATTAAGGTTGCAGAAGCGTCTAAAGTGGTTGAAAATACCCAGCGTGATATTAACATTGCGTTTATGAATGAGCTAGCGGTTATTTTTGACAAAATGAATATTGATACAGCCGATGTACTGGAAGCAGCTAGTACCAAATGGAATTTTCTGCATTTTAAACCAGGATTAGTTGGTGGTCATTGTATTGGTATCGATCCTTATTATTTAGTTCACAAAGCCAAACATTTAGGCCATACTCCACAAATTATTCCAGCAGCTAGAACTGTCAATGATGGTATGGGAGAATTTGTAGCATGGCGAATACTGAAGCATTTACAAGATAATGGTTATTTAATTCCAGAATCAACTGTCACTATTTTAGGTCTATCTTTCAAAGAAAATGTTCCAGATTTACGCAATACTAGAGTTATTGATATAGTGCATTATTTAACTCAACATAATGTAAAAGTACAAGTTTACGATCCATTAGTTGATGTGCAAGAAGCCATATCTGAATATAAAATATCTTTAAATTCTAAACAAAATCTCCAAAAATCCCAATGTATAGTATTAGCAGTCCCACATCATGATTTTATCCAAGCTGGTTGGCAATGGTTACAAAATTTATTAGAAAATGGTTGTGGAATAGTAATTGATATTAAAGGTGTATTATCACGTGAAGATATGCCTAAAAATATTACATTATGGCGATTATAAACTTATTTAACTTAAATCCAAATAACAATTCTTAATTAAATTCAAAAACACTTATATTGCTGTAATCTATCCAATTGAGAAATACTATAAAAAATGGCTAGAATTCTTCATATAGGTAAATATTTTCCTCCTTTCGCTGGAGGTATAGAAAATTTTTTGGCTGATTTAATGTCAGCTCAAACTAAGCTTGGTGATGATATTGCTGCTATAGTACATAATCACGAACCACAGGTTAAATTTTTCCAGCCAATTCAAGCAGAAAATAATATCTACCGAACTCCCAGTTATGGTCGTATATTATATGCTCCAATTAGCCCTCATTTTCCATTTTGGCTTAACCGTGTATTAAAAGAATTCCAACCACAGATATTACATCTACATCTACCTAATACTTCAGCATTTTTCGCATTAACTCTACCTCAAGCAAGACGTATTCCTTGGGTTATTCATTGGCATTCTGATGTGATTTCAACTGTAAATAAAAAGCTTGCAGTTGCTTACCATATTTATCGTCCTTTTGAGCAGCTTTTATTGAAACGTTCTAATACTATTATAGCTACCTCACCTCCATATTTAGAGTCTAGTATTGCATTACAAACTTGGCGACATAAATGTAAAGTGATTCCGTTAGGGATAGATAAAACTAGATTACCAGAACCAACAAAAAATACTTGGGCAGAACAACAATGGCAAACTGATAAAATCAGATTGCTAAGTATAGGACGATTAACTTATTACAAAGGGCATGAAACATTAATTAAGGCTGTGGCCAAGGTAGATAATGCTCAAATTATAATTGTTGGAAAAGGTGAATTACAAGCCAATTTAACTAAACTGATTACCAAATTAAATTTACAACATAAAGTTAAGTTATTTGGTTATTGTGATAATCAACAATTAATAGCATTATTAAATAGTTGTGATTGTTTTTGTTTGTCTTCATTGGAACGTACAGAAGCTTTTGGAGTAGTTCTATTAGAAGCTATGCGTTATGCAAAACCTATTATAGTTAAAGAGATAGTTGGCTCTGGAGTTACTTGGGTAGTTAAAGATGCTGGATTAATAGTGTCACAATCAGATTCATTAATTGATGCTTTACAAAAAATATCTGATAATGAGGATTTACGGAAAAATCTAGGTGAAATTGGCCAAAAACGTTTCGAGCAAATGTTTGACATTAAAACTGTTGCTGAAGGAATTTCTAAGTTATATGAAACAATTCTTAATTAAAATCAGAATAATATCAATTATTTAAAATGACTATGAGTTTATTAAATTGAAAATGTTATTAATTGCTAATTGTAACTATCTTATACAATAATATTACAGACATCACACTTTCCTGTTCCATATTTTACGTTTTCATCTAAAACTTTGTTGCAGTTTGGACAGTGTTCAGGCTTGCCATCATCTGTATCATAGAACCACCAATAATAGGTAAGATAAAATGCAGATAACTTTTTTGCTACTTGCATACCTTCAATATTAACTTGACTATTTTTATCGTTCAGCTTTTCTTTTGCATACTCCTCATATTCCCCAGAATTAAGCCAAAGTTCGTAGAGAGCTTGAGAACACTGATACCAACTAGCAATTTCATCTACTAAATTATCATCAAGTCCCAAAGTCTCTGGGTCAATTTCATTTTTACAATTAAAGCAGTGAATAGGATTGTCTGTAAGAATATCTACAAGGATAATACTGGTGATTTTTTCACAAGTACATCTTTCTATATCGACCCAAGGCCGTAATTTATCATAGCTACTCATATTAACCACCTCATAGGCATCAACTTAAGAAATTACTTGGTATATTGGATTGAAACTAAATAATATCAAGCAATACAATCTATTTTTAGTAAAGAAACTGACGAACTTGCGAAAAAAACAGGATTTATAAAAAGAGAACGAAAAATAACAAGCTCTAGTTTTATTAAAACGTTAATATTTGGTTGAATGCAGAATAAATCGCCTTCTGCTGAAGGATTAGTTCGTGCAGGTTGCACACATGATTTGTATATATCAGCACAAGAATTGGATCAACGTTTTATCAAAGAATCTGTTTGTGCGTTGTGTTTTGGAAATTGAGCAAAACAATTAAAAGCATTTCTGTAGATACTGAAATTATTAATCTCTGCTGTGTATATTGCTGATTGCAGTAAGATTACATTGCTCAATGAGTTTAAAGATATTTGGCAAAGAACAGGTGGTAGTGGGTGTTGATTAGTTACAATGTAAATAGTATTTTTATGGTTATTTTCTATATCTAAAATAAACTAAAAACTCACTTTTAGATGACTAAATATCAAAAATATTG
>JQIA01001501.1_pt1 | contig 12540 bp, 12 predicted proteins | sample 811431 | NCBI WGS metagenome assembly JQIA01 (sample SAMN02998118, study PRJNA258478) | marine sediment metagenome | biome: marine; feature: seafloor; material: sediment; isolation source: oil-polluted sediment collected from 3 locations (0.5 km, 0.7 km and 0.9 km)... | place: USA: Gulf of Mexico ... | reverse complement strand
GGAGGTTCGCGCATTAGAAAGCCTTTTTGGCAAATCCGGTTAGAATTCCGATGAAAGCCCCAGAAAGCACAAACATCAAAAGGATGATTTTTGAACGGGGATGAAATGGGTTTGCAGAGCTTGATGGTGGATCAATGATGCGCATAGCAAAAGAACGATCAGAGTTTACCATGATGGCTTCGCGTTCCAGATCAATAAGGAGTTGCCCAAGGGCTTTTTTGTGATCAATATTGAGAGCTTGCCCCAATGCTTTTGTGATATAAGCGCGGCGATCATTGATGAGCTTTTTATGGTCGTTTCGTATGCTTTCATCTGTGAGGGCATGAAGTTGAAGTAGAAAATTGCCTGCAAAATCTGGATTTGGGTGGGTGTAGCTGATTTCTATTAAATCGTTCGTGTTCTGAACGGGTGAAATGCGGATTTTTTTATGGAAGTAGCTTGATAAATCATTATCTGACCATGATGTAGGGTTAATAGAGAACAGTCCGTATTTTTTATCATATGAGAGTGCTTTAATACGTTCTGGTACTTTTATGATCATTCCTGCGACGCGCGGGCTTCTGAACATGGTTCTGTACATGTTTTGGTGCATCTGTGACAGGGATGCTGTGTTGTCGTTTCTGAGGGGGCGCAGAGCGTTTGTTTGTGTACTGTTTGGAATGGTTTGCATTGAGATAGATGGGACTGATCCTGCAATCATTGTAACCTTGTAGGTTTTTTGTGCCGTCCAGATATAAAGACCCGCAATGATGAACCCGATGATGCTTCCAACCGTGATAAATACCTTGATTGCCCAGAGGTCATGGAGGAGTTCAGGTAGCGTTTCAGGGTCTTGCATTATGGTTGTCTCATTAAATTATGCATACGTTGTAGCCAGACTTGCCATGATTGTTCTGGAATGAAACGTTTTGCTGCTTCAATTGCACCTTCTTGATGCTTGAACCAGATTTTTTCATCATTTCTGTAGGCTTCTATAGCATTGATGAGACCTTGTTCATCATCTTGTTCAATCACTGTTCCACACTCAAAGTCACGCATTACTTTTGAGATTTCAGAGTTTTTAGGTCCAATGAAAATACATGGACGGCTTGCGGCAATTGCACTGTAGAATTTCGATGGAACCATAAGCCCTTCGGCTTCTTTATCAAGTGTTACAATATGGATGTCACCACTTTCCATGAGTGGCTTTAGAGCGCTTTCTGGTTGATATGGAATAAGGCGGATATTTTGTAGCCCGCCTTCATTTTTAGCTGTGAGAAGTTTTTCATGTCCGCGTTTATCACCCACAAAAACAAATTCAATATCTGGTGCATCCTCTTGGATTATGCGCGCAGCGTTGATGATGGTTTCAAGTTTATGGGCACGTCCAATTGTACCAGCGTAGAGAACGCGAAATTTTTGAGTTTCATCAAAAATGATATCTTTTTCATCTTTTGATGTTTTGATTTTAAGAGCTTTTCTTTGGGGATTTGATTTACCTTTGCTCTTCTTTTTTGGGGCTGTTCTTTTTTGTGTTGGATTGTACCAATTTGGAATGACCGTAATGTTACTCGGAATAACATTTTTGTTGGCAATTTTCCGTGCCATGCATCGTCCAATCACAATTACTTTGTCACATTTTCTAAGCGCGCGTGAGGAGGCCCAATTTGTTATGTTTTTTAAAATTTTGGGGTAACCAAGGACAGGAAAAAGATCAGGGTAAAGGTCTTGGCACCAATGGACATGACGTGATCCCTTTAGTAGGGAAACAATACGTCCAACCACAACCAGTAAAGGTGGGTCAGTCATTGTAACGACGATATCTGTGCGGGGTTGAAAAAGAGCAAGGGTTAAGAGGCGTAGCCATGCCCAAACATATCCGAGAAAGCTTTTTCCAAACCATGCTTTGGCTGTTTTAATTTTTAGCCTCTTTGAGGTGGGCTTTGTTTCTTTTGATGTGTGAAGTGATAAAATTGTTACATCCCAGCCATCTTGTGCGAAGGCGCGGGACAAATCCCTGAGTACACGTCCTGTCTCTCCCTGTTCAGGGAAGAGCACACGATTCATAAATAATATGGAGGGCTTCTTTCGCATGCTATACCTCTAACATGATCGAACTTTGCCTGCAATGGCGTGGCGATTATTCTGAATGTTTTCCAATGGTTTCCTGTGAAAAGTATAGACTTAGGAGCAAGGTAAAACACAGCCCAAATCCCAACGATTTATAGCCTCCATATAACAGCATGTTAATGAATAGGCATAAAAGCAGTGCAATTGCTAAAATCAATGGTGAGGGTCGTTTGAAGGAAAGAGTATTGAAGATGTGAATGAAGCTGCTTGTCACAAAAATAAGCATTAAGATCACGCCGATTATACCTGTTTTAAGCCAAAGGGATGAAAATAGATTATGGGTGAAGTTTACATACATGCCTGCAGAGGCAGGGGATTCAATGCCTGCGCCCCATCCTAAACCAATTATATGACTGATGGCTGATGGCCCCATTTGTTTAGATACTGCGTTAAACTCTTCAAAGCGTTGGTTGAAGCCAACTAAGTTCTGCTTTTCAATAAGCGGAGTGAGGAGTGTTAAAAGAGGATCCATAAGGATGAAGAGTGTTATTATTCCCACCAAGGCAATGAGACAAAAGCGTTTTGGGCGGTACAAAAATATCCAAATATTGAGAAGAATAAGAGAGAGAACAATAGCCCCAATGCCTGCGCGCATTTGGCTTGTATAGAGCACGTAAAGTGTCAGAAGCGAGAGTATGCTTGACCCAATTATTTTAAGTGAACGTATCCCGATTGAATTTACCCTTTCTGCTTTGTTTAGGTCTTTGTAGAGGAATACTAAGCTTACCAATATCATTACCATGTAACATGCAGTAAAGAGGATCTCGGGGGAGATGGAGAGATAGAGTGCACCAATCTCGCCTGTGTCATTGTTTCCTGATTGGATATAGATGTTATAGATCACACGTAAAGAAAAGAATGTTGCTATTCCGATTAAGGATAGTTTTAGTGCTGATAAAAATTTAGGTTTATGTAGGTGTGGAATGAAGAACAGTGGAATGCAAAGCATTCCAAAGCTTGCATAGTCCCTGATGATCCAGTTCATGCTGTTCCCATTTATAAGGCCCGTACAAATACCAGAGATTGTACCCCATATAAATAAGAGGAATAACCAAAAGAGCGGGGAGGCACGATAGTGGATTAAGTGTTGTGTTGTTTGTTTGTTTTGGACGAGTTTTAATGGCGTGATGAAGCCATTTATTCCAATGATGAGCGTGAGGGATAAGAAGACAAGAAATTCGACTGTCCCCAGGTTATCAGGGGATGATGAGCCAAATATGCCGTAAAATACGACCAAACATAAAAACCCCAACCGTTGCGTAAACCCCAGCTGGTCTTTTACTGTAGTTGGGTGCATTTTACCTGAAGTTTCTGAAAATCGGTCTTGGAGCGGTGCTCTCTCTGTCAGGGGCTTTGATGATCACATTTCTTGGTGCAGTTTGTTGTGATTGATACCGTTGTTGTGCAAGCGCTGGGTCTGGAATGGCGCCCGTTTTAACGAGTTGTGCTTCGTTATACTTGCTGAGGTCCTCTAGTTGCTGAACGTCAGCTGTCGCATGTGCTCGTGACATAAGGGCAGCTATTTCATCGCGTTTAGCTTGGATGGATGGATTTGCGGCAACTATGGTTGGTGTGTTAACTGTCGTTGCTTTTGGCGCTGCGCGACGGTTCAAAGAAACAACACTTCTTTGCTCTGGTTTTTTGGGTGCAGAGCGTGTGAAAGCACTTTTTATCTTATCTAGGAAAATTGGCCCATCTGCATAGCTTGGAGTGCTTGTGACAGTTAAACATAGTACCGTAAATATGGTCACAATCTTATTCATCTCTTTATCCTTTATAGATTTAGGGCTTCATTCAATTTAAAATTATCGCAGTATTTATAAAAATACACCAGAAAAAAAACCGAAGCTTTCAATCTGGCATATAATGTTCGTGTATATAGTCTATGGCGTGCTGATCGCGGTTCCTGGTGTCGCACCACCAGTGGCATATTTGAGCTTATATGCTTCCTCAAGTGCTGCTTTTTGTGCTTCATAGCTAGTTCTGACAGCGTTATCTTGGGTAGTTTGTGCCGCAGTCATTGCTCCATGTGTGTCTGAGATGATCTGATCTCGCTGTTGAAGTGCTTGGGTCACTAAATCTATCTTTTGTGCCTCAAGAGCCGCACGTTGTTGTGCTAAGATTTGATCTCGCGTTAAGTTTGTTGCTGACCCAGCCGGGTAAGCTACGCCTGGGGATGAGTAAATAGAAGAAACTGTTCCTGGTGTTGGAGCAATGTACCCGCCGCCTGTATAATATTGTGAGCTTTGTGTACCACCTGCGTAAATTCCACCACCGCTTGTTGCTGTTGGGGGTTGTGCCTGTGCTTGTGTGATACCCGTGAATAAACTTATTCCTACTAAAACAATTGAAAACTTTTTCATAATAAACGCCCCTTTTTATGTCCTATAAATATTTGTATTCCTCATGATACCTTAAAATTGACAGTGTTTGCAAATTTGCACTGATTTCAAGTGTTAAGTCATGATCTTGTTACATAAAATAATGCTGTTAATGGTTTTTTTACCTTTTCAAGGCACTATGGAGGCACAGCACGAAAAGTAACTATTTAACGAACGAAAGAGGAGTGCAAGATGCACATTAATATTAAAGCGTTTTTAAAAGATTGTGGTTTGGAAGAAAGTTTCTATCCTGGGAAGCGTTTTGTGAAGAAATGTGCTCAGCCTGGAGAATTTAAAAGTCATTCTATCATTTATGATTGGAGTAACCCTGATATTATTCGTGTTGAGGTTAAAGCAGGGTTATCAGGAGGACTTGCTACGCTACTTCCTAAGGAATTAAAGCAATATCCTGTGAGTTTACAGGCAGAGACATTCTTTGAGATTGATGCAAAATCTGGAAAGCTCTCTAAAACCAATGCAAATGATGATGAAGAGTCAGAAGGCGGTTCAAAAGGAAAAGGCGGCGGTGGCGGTCAAAAACAAAAGAAAAAATTAAGCATGGCGAGCTTCTCAGAAGCTGTGACCGGTATGGTTCCAGAGGCTGGTGACCTTACGAAAATGGTTGTTATGGGAATGGAAATTGCACAGGATGCTTTTGCGCCAGTTCTCGATGCCTTTATTGCACAAGCCGAGAAATCAAAGATTATCTCAAGTGATCTTCTTTCAAAGGCGGGTAAGTTTATTACCAAGTATCAACCTGCAGGTTTCCTTGAGGCCAAAGGAAATGAAGATGCACCTTACAAGTATGATAGTGAGAAAAATCAGCCCATGTTCGGTATGAATCTCAGTTAAGCGAGAACTCCAGATACTTTACCAGATCCGATATCGTCCAATACGTCGCCAAGCATGGTTACGAGTTGGTCGATTTCTTTTTCGTTGATCGTTAAAGAAGGTGATAGTTGCATGGTTGGTCCAGAGTAGCGGATTACAGCCCCACGATTAAACAGCTCGTAAGAAGCGGTGCGTGTTCTTAGCATAGGATCATCATCTGAATAATTTTCAAGCTGAACGCCTGCGATCATTCCGCAGTTCCTTATATCCATGACATATGGTTTATCTTTAAGAGAATGTACGGCTTCTTCAAATATTGGCATCATTTTGCGTGCATTTTCCAAGATATTATCTTCTTCGAATGCATCCAATGTTCCAATGGCTGCGGCGCAGGCGAGGGGGTGTCCCGAATAGGTGTAGCCGTGCATAAGTTCAATAATCTCACGTGGTCCGTTCATGAAAGTGTCGTATATGTCCGATGTTACAAATGTTGCCCCCATGGGTACTGCCCCGTTTGTTAGCCCTTTTGCCGAAACGATAATATCAGGCATAACATCGAAATATGTCGTAGAAGACATTTCTCCCATACGTCCAAATGCGGTAACCACCTCATCAAAAATCAAAAGGATTCCATATTCATCACAAATTTCACGAATGCGCTTAAGATAGCCCTTTGGTGGTGGAAGGATTCCCGTTGAACCTGCTACTGGTTCTATAATAACGGCGGCAATGTTTGACGGATCGTTTAAATATATGGTGTTGAGAAGATCATCGGCTAAATGAGCACCCCATTCAGGCTCACCTTTTGAAAAAGCATTATGTTCTAAGTCCCATGTATGAACGATATGGTCTATATCTGGAAGCCGTTGTCCAAAATAGGCGCATGTATAAGGAATGCCCCCAACAGAGATGCCCCCAAAGCCGACCCCGTGGTAGCCACGTTCGCGTCCAATGAGCACACGTCGTTGTCCGTCACCCTTTGCTCGGTGATATCCGAGTGCGATTTTAAGGGCTGTGTCGACAGCTTCGGAGCCGGAATTGCTGAAAAATACATGTGTGAAGGGATCTGGCATGGCATCGGTTAGACGCTTTGCCGCTTCAAATGCAGTTGGATGTCCGTATTGAAAGTTTGGTGCGTAATCAAGTGTATCTATTTGTGCCTTCATGGCCTCTTTAATCTTGGGATGATTGTGTCCTGCGTTGGTACACCAAAGCCCAGCGATTCCATCGAGGACTTTTTTGCCGTCTTGATCGGTGTAGTACATACCATCGGCGGAAACCATCATGCGCGGATTGCTTTTAAAAAGCCGTTGTGGCGTAAATGGCATCCAGAATTGTTCGTGTGCGGGCGAAGTTTTTGTGAAATCGTAGCTCATGTAAAAGTCCTTATTTTATAAAGTCCCCTTTGATGTGGGCATTGATGAAAAATTATTCTACACTCTATTGTACATTATTTATGTGCATTTATGAAATATGGATGAGTAAAGATAAAATGGGACAGCACGACGGAAACGGTAAAGACAAGAATGGGTTAGAGGATAATGTCGTATCCTTATCTGACCATAAGAAGCGCGCAAAGCCGTCTAAAAAACCAAAGATACCGTCTTCAGATACTTCCCGAAAACAGTCATCAAGTGAGCCATTTATAACGTTACCAAAAGGTGTGCAAGCCTTATTGGGGTTGCTTTTGTTCGTTCATGTTGGGCTTTGGGGGTTAAGTCAATTTTCAACAACTGACTATACGTATGTTGCCGTTTTAAATTGGGGGTTTATTCCTGCACGTTTTTCTGGAGATTTTTATTTTCTACCGATCACTGTATTAACGCCAATTACGTATGCATTGTTTCATGGAGGATGGCTTCATATCATTATGAATAGCGTGATGTTGATGGCATTTGGATCAGGATTTGAGAAAATATTTGGCGTTAAAAAGATGATGATTGTGTTTTGGGGCTCAACGGTGATTGCTGCACTTGTTCATTTTTTACTCGATCCACATTCTATGGCGCCAATGATTGGTGCTTCGGGTGGGGTGAGTGGATTATTCGCAGGCATGATTTTGGTGTTGCATAAAACAGGACGTTTAGGGCCTAGCAAAAGATTGTTCCCCGTGATTGCGGTATTTGTTGGAATATCCGTCGTCTTCGGATTATTGGGTGGACCAGATGGAAGTATTATCGCGTGGGCCGCACATATTGGCGGGTTTTTGGGTGGTTTAGGTATTGTACATTTTTTATTGAAAAAAGGGGCGTAACATGGCGCAAGCAGCAAATAACAATAGGTCAAAGAGTGCGTTGAATGACAAGCATCTTTGGGTGAAAATTCTTTTAGGACTTGTTCTTGGTATTGGTGTTGGGCTTGCGTTGTCTCCTGAAGCAGGGGCGTTATTGTCTCCAGAGGATACGAGAGAGTTTGGAGCATGGATTGAATTGCCCGGCGTTTTGTTCCTTGGGCTTCTTAAAATGGTGGTTGTGCCCCTTGTGATTTGTTCCATCATTGTTGGTATCGCCGATAGTGGTGAGCTTGGCTTTGTGAAGGCCATTGGATCACGGATTATATTTTATTTTGTGTTAACAAGCTCGGTCGCAATTATTGTGGGGATGAGCTTAACTTATGCGATACAACCTGGTGCAGGAATGCCGACCGAGTTTGTTGATCATGCTATGGCACAACAGGCTGAAAAAATGCCGTCTCAGACTCTTGAAGGCTTAAGCATTCCACAACGGATTGCCAATGTTATTCCAACCAATCCTGCGAAAGCACAGCTTGAAAAGAACATGCTTCAAATTGTGATTGCGGCGTTGCTTGTTGGGTTGGCGTTGTTGACCTTGCCGAAGGCAACAGCGAAGCCAATATTAACGCTGTGTCAGTCAGGGCAAGCCGTGGCGATGAAGATTATTGAGTGGGCAATGGTGATTGCACCCTATGCTGTGTTTGGTTTGATGGCGAAGGTGGTGATTGATCTTGGCTTTGATGCTGTGACCACGGTGGCACTATATATGGCGACGGTTCTTGGTGGACTACTGGTTATGTTCTTTGTCTATTTGGGGTTGGCTAAATTTGTAGGCGGTGTGCCAGTTTGGACATTCCTTAAAGGGATTAGAGAAGCACAGATCATTGCCTTTTCAAGTTCAAGCTCTGCGGCGACAATTCCGATATCTATGAAATGTGCGGAAGAAAATCTTGGTATTCCAAAGCGTATTGCTGGCTTTACCATTCCACTTGGTGCGACCATTAATATGGATGGGACGGCGCTCTATCAAGCGGTAGCAGCGATCTTTCTGACTCAAGTGTTTGGGGTTGATTTGAGCTTTTCAGAAATGGCATTGCTTCTTGTAACAACGGTAGGGGCATCTATTGGAACACCAGGTATTCCAGGAATTGGGATTGTTGTTTTGGCAACAATTTTGTCAGGCATTGGTGTGCCTGCAGAAGGAATTGCGCTTATTCTTGGTGTTGACCGTATATTGGATATGTGTCGGACGACGATTAATATTACGGGGGATATTACAGCCACCGTTGTGATGAATAAGCTCGTTTAACCTCCTACGTTTCCTTCCTGATAGCGTTCGCGTTGCTTACCTAGCGTTGCTAAGCGGCGAGCCTTGTGCTTTGTCAGAAAGAAAAGTCAGCAGGTTATTGCTAAAAAGTTTCTTTTTGTGATCTATTGAATGGTTGTTAATTTCTAACGAGATCTATGAAGACGCGGTGGCCTGCTGATCCTGCGGGGCGGAGTGCTTCTTTTGTTATGATTTTTGCCACACCCTTTAGGTTTAGAACGACGCGTGTTACGTCGTCTGTGTCTGTATCAATGCTGTAAGTTGAGACAAGTCCTTGTCCTGTGCCAGCGTTCAAGCTCAAATCTGTGCCTTGGAGTTCAATGAGGAGAAATTTTTCGTTGTTATCTAGGTCAGTTGTAAATTTCACAGCGCGTGGAAGGTCCACGACGATACGTGTTTTTCCATTATTCACACCAAACCGCACACCTGTTTTCTTGGGTATAGATTTCGTGGTGGTTTTTGGTGCTGTGATTGGTGTGGCTTTGTTTGAGGCGTGTGCAGGTTTAAGACCATAGCGTTGATCAATCTGTGCCAAATTAAGTTTGAGCTTTGCCATTTCATTTTCGAGTATTTCAACGCGTGCCTCAAGAGGTTTTGGGTTGGATACAGGAAGAGATTGCAGTGTTTCATGGGCCTTATCAATAACCCATGATTGTTCAACAGGGGCCATAGGAGGTGTGTTTTTCGGAGCAACATGTGAGGAAGAACACGCAGATATCACAAGTGACGTGGACCCAATGAGCAAAATTTTAAGGCAAGACTTTGTTAACATGAAGACTAGGCTACGCCTTTTCTTTACCCTTCGAAAGCACCTGTTCGTAGATACCCAGAGTTTTATTGGCCATCTTGTCGAAAGTGAAGTTTTCTTCAAACCGCTTGCGTCCAGCCAAGCCCATAGATTTAACTTTATCTGGGTTATTGATCAGGTCTTTTAGATTCTCTGCCAACGCATCAATATCTTTGTGTGGTGGACAGTAACCCGTTTCCCCATCAATGACAGATTCCTTTACACCTGCAACATCGGTTGCGATGACGGGTAAACCAGTGCGCATGGCTTCAAGGATTGAGCGCGGAAAGCCTTCCCAATGAGATATGAGGCAATACACATCAGCATTTTCCAGACATGTTGGTATGTCTTCGAGCTCACCCAAAAACCTGACTTTATCTTCCAAACCAAGCTCGTCTACGAGAGGTACGATGGTACTGTTATCGCCACCGCCGACAAGATCCATTGTCCAGTTGAAATCTTTGATTTTACCAAGGGCGTGAATCAACGTTTCGTGATCTTTTTGACGTCCAAAACGTGCGATCATGATTAAGCGTACATTTTTCTTTAAATCTTGGTTGGCGGGTTCTTTATAAGGAATATCGGGCATTCCATTGTGAACAGCCGTTAGTTTTTTTCTTGATACAATATGTTTTTTTAATGCGAGGTCACGGTCATATTCAGAAACTGTGATTACATGGGAGCTGAACCAACTTGCAACTTTCTCAATGATTTTATAAATAGTGCGGTGTGGTTGCGGAATGTTATCTGTAAACGCCCAACCATGTGCAGTGAATATTACGGGAATGCCAAGCGAAAAACATGCCATGCGTCCAACCATTCCTGCCTTAGAGGAATGACATGAAACGACATCAGGGTTTAAACGTTTTAGATGTTTGCGTACTTGCAAAAAAGCTTTGAAATCTTGAATAGGATGAATTCGACGTACGAGGTCAGGTACTTCTTTGTAAATAATGTCCATGTGTTCAATATAGTCAGAGACCTTTCCGGGCCAGCCAGACAGAACAATAGGTTTATGCCCATTGTTTTTGAGCCATAATGTAAGATCACGGATGTGGACTTGCGCACCACCGTATTCATCCATTCTTGTAATTAAATAAACAACTTTCATACTGGCATATTCGCAGGATTAACTGTAAAAACAAGATATAGTTTTTGGGATAGAGGATGATCACATGAAAATAGCGTTATTAGGCGGGAGTGGCTTTATTGGAACGGAGTTTATCCGCCAACAGCAAAAGCATCATGACATTCGTATTGGTGACATTGAGAAAAGCAACGCCTACCCAGATTTGTGGATGGATTGTGATGTTAGAGACAAAGATGCGTTGCGCACTTTTTGTAAAGGCGTGGATGTGATCATTAATCTCGCAGCGGTTCACCGCGATGATGTACGCCCACTTTCGTTGTACCACGATACAAATGTGCAGGGGTCTCAAAATATTTGTGACGTTGCAGATGAACTCGGTATTAAGCACCAAATTTTCACAAGTTCCGTTGCGGTATATGGTTTTCAAGAGGGTGAACCAGATGAGAGTGCGCCACATGAATATTTTAACCTGTATGGAGAAACAAAATCCAAAGGGGAAGATCGTTATAATGCTTGGTATAAGGCAGGAAACAGTAAAGACAAAACGTTAACGGTGATTCGTCCAACAGTTGTGTTTGGTCCAAATAATCGCGGTAATGTTTATAACCTTTTGAAGCAATTGGCGTCGGGTGCATTTGTTATGATAGGTAACGGGAAAAACCGTAAATCAATGTGCTATGTTGAAAATATCACGGCGTTCATTGTGCATGCGTTAAGCTTTAAAGCAGGGCATGAAGTTTATAATTATGTCGATAAGCCTGACTTTGAAATGAACGATCTTGTGTCAATTGTGCGTAAAGCCGTTGGTAAAGGCGAAAAGATAGGTTTCCGTCTTCCATATTGGTTTGGATATTTGGCGGGGATGGGGTTTGATGTTTTGGCGTTTATTTTGCGCCGTACATTTCCGATTAGCCGTATTCGTATTCAAAAGTTTTGTTCAAACAGTATTTTTTCGGCACAAAAAGCACATACGACATGCGGTTTTACCGCACCAGTGGATTTGAAGAAGGCATTGGCGCATACCATTGCGCATGAGTTTCCTAAGCAGAATTAAACAGATTCCTAGCGTGTGCATTCTATCGGATGCGGAGCGCCCCTACTTCACTGAATGTTGATATAGTCATATGACTTTATATTCTTGGAAGAAGGGGCATATGGACACACGATATATAACAATTCGATATGTTACAGCGTTGATGATTATTGCTGTTTTGGCGACAAGCTCGTTTGTCATGGTAAGGCTGTTGATTCATGAGCAACATGATAGTGCAACTTATGTTGATGTGAGCGGAAAGCAACGTATGTTGTCTCAACGTATTGCCTTGTTTGCATTACAGCTGTCACATACAGAGCGAAAAACAGAAGATGACCGCCAAATCAGGATGCATCTGACAGAGGCAATAGACCTTATGGAGAGTGACCATAATCGTTTGGTGTATGGGTTGGGGCATGATGAGGGAGAACACCGCAGGGGAGAGCACGAAATCGTTTATGTTCCGTCCTCGCTTCCAGATAATATTAGAGCGCATTATTTTGAAGATCCTTCAAATCTTAATCATCAGGTGCAGGGGTATCTTCATCATGCGAAGGAAATCCTCGAGTCTGATAGAGTTTTATATGATAATCCTGATTTGCAATACCTGCAAAAGGAGTCATCGGGGCACCTTCTTGAGTTCTTGAATGGCGCGGTGAATCTGTTTGAAGATAACCATATTGGCGCGGTGAAGCGTTTAAGTATGATTGAGACCACTATTTTTCTTATTACGTTGATTGTTCTTGTGG
>JQIA01001499.1_pt1 | contig 12543 bp, 9 predicted proteins | sample 811431 | NCBI WGS metagenome assembly JQIA01 (sample SAMN02998118, study PRJNA258478) | marine sediment metagenome | biome: marine; feature: seafloor; material: sediment; isolation source: oil-polluted sediment collected from 3 locations (0.5 km, 0.7 km and 0.9 km)... | place: USA: Gulf of Mexico ... | reverse complement strand
TTTAGTGGCCAAGGAAAAGATAATAACAATGAAAGATAAGTATTGGTTAATGGGACCTATTTATGATGCGGTCAGTTTTGTGTTCGCTGGCAATGCCATTCTTGAGTGTAAATGCTCAATGCTGGGCTCTCAGTATTTGAAGCCTGGTGATAAAGTGCTTTTTGCTGGAATAGGCCATGGTAAAGAGGCTATTTATGCTGCAGAGCAAGGGGCTGAAGTAACCGTAGTAGATTTATCTAAAGCCATGCTTGATAAGTTTAAAGAAGGGCTCGAAAAAACGAATAAAGGCCTCAACATTAACGTTGTTCATAAAGATATTATGAGAGTTGATGATTTCGGTGAATATGACATGGTTGCCGCGAACTTCTTTTTAAATGTATTTAATGAAGGCTTTATGAGTGAGGTTCTCAAGCATCTTATTAAACTAGGTAAAGACGATGCTGCCATTGTAGTCAGTGATTTTGCAATGCCTGAAGGCAACGCTTTAGCGCGTTTTGCGAAACGAGCCTATTGGTATACTGCTATTGGAATATTCTGGGCGACTACCGGTGCTGCATTACACCCCGTTTATGATTATCGTCGCCATATGGCTGAGCAGGGCTTGAATGTTGTTGATAAAAAGCATTCTACTGTGTTGGGTATAAACGCCTACACTTCATTTTTAGGTATGAAGTCTTAGTTTCAAAGGACATTACTCATGTTAAGTCGTTCAATTTGGCTGATCTGCTTTGTATTGTTATTCACTCGCTTTGCATACAGTGCCGAAATAAACTCACCTGAAGATTTTATTTCGGCACTGTCCGAGCGTCTTCAACTGACGCTTACTGAAGCCAAAAAGAATAAACGGCTTAACGATGTTGCCTATGTTGATCAGTTAATTGATGAAGAAATTATTTCTCATGTTCAACTAGATGCGCTATGTAAGCGAATTTATCAAAAGCATTGGAATGAAATTATAGAGAAGGGTAAGAAGCAAGAGGCTATCAACGCCATTGTATCTTCCTTAAAAAGAACGTATCGACTGGCGGTAAACGCATATAGTGGTCAGAAGATAGAAGTTATTAACAGCAAAAATCAAAAAGCCTACAGTATTATCAGAATTAAGATTAATACTAACGGAAAAAATGATCACACCATCGATTTTGCAGTCAGAAAATTTGATAAGGAATACAAGATTTTTGACTTTTCAGTTGATGGTATTGTTGTGAGTAAAACGCTTGCTACAGCCATTAGTCATCAAATTGATGCTATAGGCCTTCAGGCAACTATCGACGAGCTTAATCATAGGTCTATTAAAGACGGTGAGTCTTGATTCGGCTTTACCGATTTCCAAAGTTAATACTTCTTACGTTGATTACGGTTATCGCCTTATTGTCGACTCAGCTTTCTAAGCTACACCTTGATGCATCAGCAGACGCGCTTGTATTAGAAGGCGATAACGCCCTTCAGGTTTATCGCGATGTTAATAAAAAATACGGATCAGAAGAGTTTCTTGTTGTAACGTATAGTCCTAAGCAGGCGTTATTTAGTGATATTGCTCTAAATGAAATAGAGAAAATTAAAACTGAATTACTGACCTTGCCTGAAGTGTCTAGTGTTATCTCGATTTTGGATGTACCCCTACTGTATAGCCCTCCTGTAAAAATTAGTGAACTGCCCGAAGGTGTAAAATACTTATCATCAAAAGACACCAATAGGACGTTAGCTAAAGCTGAATTTCAGAAAAGTCCTTTATATTCTCAACTATTAACCAGCGAGAATTTTGATACCACGGCCATTCAAATTAACCTGAAACGTGACGAACCTTTTTTTAAGTTATTAACAGTCCGTGATGAACTTAGAAACAACGCGTTAGCGGGAACGTTAGAAAGTCGAGAAGCGTTACAGCAAGCAGAAAAAGCCTTTAGTCATTACTCAGTTGAACTCAATAACAAGCAGGAAATATTGATTGAAAACGTTCGCTTAATAATTGATAAGCATAGGGCAGGCGGGTTGTTATTTCTCGGCGGCGTCCCGATGATTGCTTCAGATATGATCACTTTTATTAAAAATGATTTACTAGTATTCGGCATCGGATTATTTTTGTTTATTGTGATACTGCTGGCCGTCATATTTAGACAAATATATTGGGTTTTACTGCCCCTATTTACTTGTTTTATTGCTGTATTGGGTATGTTAGGCGCTGTTGCAGCGTTAGATTGGAAGTTGACAGTTATATCGTCAAATTTTGTTGCGTTATTGATGATCATTACCTTATCAATAACAATCCATCTGGCCGTTAGATATAGAGAGTTAAGTATCACTTATACCAATGAGTCACCACGCGCCTTGGTTATGGATACCGTCCGTTTTATGCTGCGTCCTTGTTTGTATACTGCTATAACCACCATTGTTGCATTTGCGTCATTAGTCATTAGTGGAATCCGCCCGGTTATCGACTTTGGATGGATGATGACCTTTGGTGTATCTGTTGCCTTTGTTGTTGCGTTTTTAGTAATCCCTGCGGGTTTAATGTTAATTCCTATTAAGTTTACCAGGAGTCAGGCTTCAGTTTCTAAGCAATCAAGCTCAAATGAAACAGCTGCTTTCACAAGTCACTTTGCTCGTTTTGCTGATCACCATGCTTATTGGGTTTGGGGAGGGAGTGCATTATTGCTTGTTGCCAGTGTTGTAGGAATATCACGCCTTCAGGTAGAAAACCGGTTTATCGATTATTTTGACTCATCAACTGAAATTTATCAGGGAATGGAAATAATTGATCAGAAATTAGGCGGTACGATTCCTTTAGATATTATTATTCGATCAAAATCATTTGATAATAAAAACAATGAAGTACAGCGTAATACTAAAGCTTATTCTAATTCTGGAGGTAGTCTGGACGACATTTCTTTTGACGTTTTTGATAGTGGTTTTGATGATGACGACTCTGTAGCGTCTACTTCTGGGTATTGGTTTACAAGTCATGGGCTGAAAGAAATAGAAAAACTACATAACTATGTGGACTCTATCGAGCAAACGGGCAAGGTTCTTTCATTAGCTTCATTGTACCAGGTGTTGAAAGATGTAACGGGGAGTGGCATAGATGATTTTCAGTTAGCCTTAATTTCTCAAAACCTGACAGATGAAATTAAAGAGGCATTAATTCACCCTTATTTATCTAAAGAGGGTAATGAAAGCCGTCTGTCTGTTCGTGTTAAAGAAACGAGCTACCAGCTAAACCGAAATGAGTTACTGCAACAAATTGAGCAGTTCTTGCAAGACGAAATGGGTTTAAGTGAGAATGAATATGAGCTAACGGGCATGCTGGTTCTATATAACAATATGTTGCAAAGTCTATTTCGCTCGCAGATATTAACGCTTGGCTTCGTGTTTATAGCTATAACAATTATGTTTACATTACTCTTCCGATCATTTTATTTAGCGCTTATTGCTATCACTCCCAATTTATTAGCTGCAGGAATGGTTTTGGGGGGGATGGGGTTATTAGGTATTCCTTTAGATATGATGACTATCACAGTCGCAGCCATCACGGTAGGGATTGGGGTTGATGATACTATTCATTACATTCATCGCTTCAAAAAAGAATTTGCTATAGATAGCGATTACGTAGCGGCGATGTATCGTTGCCATAACAGTATTGGGCGAGCGATGTTTTATACCTCTGTCATTATCATTGTGGGCTTTTCTATACTTTCGCTTTCCAATTTTACGCCCACCATTTACTTTGGATTATTAACAGGTTTTGCCATGTTTTCTGCACTTCTTGGTGCTTTGGTATTACTGCCCCGATTAATAATTACTTTAAAGCCTTTGGGTAATTGATCTATACAGTTGTTTATGGACATAACGTTGTGTTAAAACGTGTTTTAAATTTCAGTCTAAGAGTCCAATGCCATGTCTACAGATGTAAACAAACCAAAAGGAAAATTACAAAAAACCTGTGAGATTTCAGCTGCTTTTTGCTTAATATTACTGCTCACATGTACCTTTTTTTTATATAAAGCCGCTCAAGAATTAGGGATGTCAGATCCTATTACCGCTAGTTGGCTAGCCGGAATGTTCTTCTTTTTCTTTACCGGTGGGGCATTGATGCTTTTATCTAAAGCTAATATACCCAGCTTTAAGTTTGAAGACTAATTGATCCCTTTCATTTTTATAGAGATAAAATATGGCCCGTTTTAATCTTCTTGGTACCGCTATAATTCCCGGGCAGGGAACGGAGTTACGTTTACTTCAGCGTAATGATGAATTTGCCATAAAAATTGCCGGTAATACCGGTGAGCTTATGAATACCCGCCTTCATGGTTCAGAGGATGCATTGGCCACTTTAGCCTGTGAGCGAATTGTAAATCGACCCGAACCCCGTGTTTTAATTGGTGGGTTGGGAATGGGCTTTACATTGGCTGCGGCATTAAGTTCATTGGGTGATACAGCAGAAGTAACCGTTGCAGAATTAGTGCCTGAAGTAGTTGATTGGAATAAAGGCCCCTTAGGTTCGGCTTCAGGTTACCCCTTATCAGATGATCGAGCGCGCGTGCACATAGGGGATGTAGGTGAATTAATGAGATCTGCAGAAAGTGCATATGACGCTATTCTGCTTGATGTGGACAATGGCCCTGAAGGTTTGACGCGTAAAGAAAACGATTGGATTTATTCGCCTGAAGGCTTGAAAGTCGCTAGAAAGGCACTTCGCCCTAATGGAATATTAGCTTATTGGTCAGCTGGGCCAGATAATACTTTTACAGCGCGTTTAAAAAAGGCGGGGTATACCGTTGAAGCGGTTACAGTAAGAGCTCACCGCCCAGGTAAAGGTGCCAAGCATGTCATTTGGTTGGCCTGGTAAGCTCCAGCCTTGTCGAAAAAATACCTTTGTATTCTCGTTGAATATTCTTGCCTGAATTGGATTTTGTAACGATACTCAACGTACCGTTTTTTATAAAAACACTTAGGAGATATTTCATGAGTAATACACCCTTCGAGTGGCGTGATCCTTTAAATCTCGAAAGTATGCTTTCTGAAGAAGAGCGAATGATAAGAGATACCGCTCATGAATATGCTCAAGATAAACTCATGCCACGGGTGTTAATGGCGAATCGCAACGAGCATTTTGATCGTGAGATTATGACTGAGCTAGGCAGCTTAGGCCTACTCGGAGCTACCTTACCAGAGCAATATGGCTGCGCCAATGTGAATTATGTTAGTTATGGCCTTATTGCTAGAGAAATAGAGCGTGTTGATAGTGGTTACCGGTCGGCTATGAGCGTGCAGTCTTCGTTGGTTATGCATCCTATATACGCTTATGGCTCAGAAGAACAAAGAAATAAGTATTTGCCAAAGTTAGCCAGTGGTGAATGGGTAGGTTGCTTTGGATTAACGGAACCTGATGCCGGTTCAGACCCAGGAGGGATGAGGACGCGGGCAGAGAAAGTAAGTGGCGGGTATAAAATTACCGGTGCCAAAATGTGGATTACCAATTCACCGATTGCTGATGTATTTGTGGTTTGGGCAAAACTGGACGGTGTAATTAAAGGCTTTATTTTAGAGAAAGGCATGAGTGGCTTAAGTGCGCCTAAAATTGAAGGAAAGTTCTCTTTAAGAGCGTCTATTACCGGGGAAATTGTAATGGATGATGTTTTTGTTTCAGAAGAACAGATCCTCCCCAATGTAAAAGGACTTAAAGGGCCTTTTGGCTGTTTAAATAAGGCACGATACGGTATTTCATGGGGGGCTCTCGGTGCTGCAGAGTTTTGTTGGCAAGCCGCCAGACAATATACCCTAGATAGAATTCAATTTAATAGGCCTTTAGCGGCTACTCAGTTAATTCAGAAAAAACTAGCCGATATGCAAACTGAAATAACGCTAGGTTTATTGAGTAGCATTCAAGCGGGACGGTTAATGGATAACGATCAACTTCCTCCAGAAGCCATTTCATTGATTAAACGAAATTCTTGTGGCAAAGCACTCGATATTGCCCGGGTTGCCCGCGATATGCATGGGGGTAATGGCATTTCTGATGAATACCATGTTATTCGCCATGTAATGAACCTCGAAGCGGTTAATACCTATGAGGGTACTCATGATGTTCATGCTTTGATTTTAGGGCGTGCGCAAACGGGTATTCAAGCATTTAGTTAATAGTACAGCGGGGTCGTGTATGCAGACCAGGGCAGATATTATTGATGAAAATTTTTGCAATAGAGTATTGGCAAATGATCTGCCATCAACAGCGTCTAATATTGGCTTGGATAACTGTGACCTCTTAACACACGAGCTAGTAGATCTATTCGAATCTCAAGTCATGAGTCGCCAATTAGACTTGCACTCAAGGCGATTACAAGCAAGAGGTGAAAGTTTTTACACCATTGGAAGTGCAGGCCATGAAGGCAATGTAGTGTGTGGAAAGGTATTTCGTCACACAGATATGGCTTTTTTACATTACCGTAGTGCCGCATTCCTCATTCAACGCAGTAAGCAACTTGCCGGTCAAACCCCGCTGTATGACATGCTGCTATCATTTGCAGCCTCATCAGATGATCCTATCTCAGGTGGCAGACATAAAGTCCTTGGTAGTAAGTCTCTCTTTATTCCTCCGCAAACAAGCACAATAGCTTCTCACCTTCCTAAGGCAGTAGGTGCTGCTTTTAGCATCCCACTATCTGCTAGCAATAATGTAAAAGTAGAATCAGATATGCCATTAGATAGTGTGGTTATCTGTAATTTTGGAGATGCATCATCTAATCATTCTACGGCCCAAGGCGCGATTAACTCGGCGGCATGGGCTGCTTATCAAGGGGCTCCACTGCCTCTGGTGTTTATCTGTGAAGACAACGGTATTGGCATTTCAACAGCAACTCCCGAAGGCTGGATTGCCGCTAACTTTTCAAATAGACCAGGGCTTAATTATCTTTATTGTAATGGCTTAGATTTGCTTGATACTTATAAAACGATGAAGAAAGCCGAAACAATTGCTCGTTATCGCAAAGAGCCTGTTTTTGTTCATATGAAAACTATCCGCCTAATGGGGCATGCAGGTTCTGATGCAGAAATTGCTTATAGAACACAAAAGGAAATAGACAACACCGAAGCGCATGACCCTTTGCTTTATAGTGCAGAAATTATTCTTAAGCATAAAATATTAAGCCCACAAGATATTGTTTCTCTTTATTGTTCTATGGGGGAGCGTATCGCAAGAGTAGCTGAGTTTGCGATTAAACGGCCTAAGCTAGATTCAATAAAAGAGGTCTGCAAGTCCATCAGCCCAAAGCGCCCATTACAAGACAGGCTAAAACACTTCCCCGAAGTTGATAAACGAATAGTAGATAAACAAATGGCCAAGCCTCAACCCATGGGGCGAATTATAAATTGGACATTAAGGGGGTTAATGGCCTCACAGCAGAATATCGTGCTTTGTGGTGAGGATGTAGGTGTTAAAGGTGGTGTTTATCATGTTACTCATGGTTTGGTTGAGCGCTTCGGAGCAAGCCGTGTAATTAATACCTTACTTGATGAACAAAGCATACTGGGCTTGGCCCTAGGTATGGCACACAATGGTTTTATGCCTATTCCTGAAATTCAGTTTTTAGCCTATGTTCATAACGCTGAGGATCAGATTAGGGGGGAGGCTGCCACTTTATCTTTTTTCTCAAACGGGCAGTTCAGTAACCCAATGGTTATCAGGGTAGCAGGCTTGGGGTACCAAAAAGGGTTTGGTGGGCATTTTCATAATGATAACTCACTGGCCGTTTTTCGAGATATTCCTGGGATTGTTATTGCTTGTCCATCTAACGGAAAAGATGCATCGGCCATGTTAAGCCGTTGTGTGCATCATGCCTGGGAGCAGAAACGAGTGGTCGTTTTTATAGAACCTATTGCCTTGTATATGACAAGAGATTTGCATGAAGAAGGTGATGGCTTGTGGGCTCATTGTTTTGATCCTGAAATCACAGGCATTGAAATAGGGCAGTTTGGTATTTATTTAGAACAAACACCAGAAAATCAGCAGAAGATATGCATTATCACCTACGCGAATGGATATTTTATTTCACGGCAGGCAGCCAAAATTCTTAATGAAAAACATTGTATTGATGTAACCATTATTGATCTTCGGTGGCTTTCAGATATTGATGAAGAGGCATTAATCAATGCGGCTTCACCGTTCGATCACATTTTGGTTGTTGATGAATGTCGAAAAACGGGCTCTGTGAGTGAGGCCATTTTAACTCTTTTTGTGGAAAGTGAATTTACTAACAAAAATATAAAGAGGATAACAGGAGAAGATTGCTTTGTTCCCTTAGGTAAAGCCGCGACATTAGGTATGCCAAGTCGTGATGATATTGTACGAGTATCTTTGTCAATGCTTTAAAAGAATGTGATTCTAGGAGACCAAATAATGAAAGGAAAAGTGCTTGTTGTTTGCCCAGGAAGAGGCACATACAACAAAGAAGAGCTAGGGTATTTGGGGCGTTATCACGCTGATAAATCTACAATGATTGACACCATTGAAGAGCTTAGAGCTGAAAACAAACAAACCTCTATTGTGCAACTAGATGAGATGAACCAATTCAGCTTAAAGAAACATACAGCAGGCGAAAATGCATCAGCACTTATTTATGCATGCGCTCTGGGTGATTTCTACGATATTGATCGCGAGCGCTATGATGTGGTTGCGGTAACGGGTAATTCTATGGGGTGGTACATTGCATTACGTTGTGCAGGCGTACTTTCTGATACGAATGCCATTAACCTCATTAATACAATGGGGTCAATGATGCAAAACGGTATTATTGGTGGTCAGGTAATTTACCCCGTAGTTAATGAAAATTGGCAACTTGATGAAGAAAAGGCAAACCACCTTAACCAAGTAATAAAAGACATTAAAAGTCGACAAGGCTGTGAACTTTACTTATCTATTGACCTGGGTGGATATCGCGTACTGGGTGGAAACGAACCCGCTCTTAAATTAGCAGAAGAGATGCTTGATCAAGTGGATAATCGATTTCCTATGCGTTTATACAATCATGCCGCGTTTCATACGCCATTACTTCATAATATTTCAGACAATGCTAAACAAAACTTACCTGTTTCTTTATTTAAGCCTTCATCTTCACCATTAATCGATGGTAAGGGTAAAATATGGCAACCTGGTTGTTATAGCGTAGATGAAATTTATAACTACACTCTTGGCCCGCAAGTTATAGAGCCTTATTACTTTGCTAGATCCATAGAAGTTGCAGTAAAAGAGTTTGCGCCAGAAAAAATTATTATCACAGGCCCAGGTTCGAATTTAGGAGGGAGCGTTGCTCAAAAGTTGGTTCAAATGAAATGGGATGGAATGATTGATAAAAAAACATTTCTTAAAAGACAAGAAAATGCCCCATACATTTTATCCATGGGGCGAGAGAGTGAAAGAGCAATGGTAGTTAGATAGTTTACTCTTTGTACAAAATGCGTAGGCTTATTTGTTTCTATATTCCAGCTTGTTATCAGAAAAAACGATCTCTGAACGACCCGCAAGCCAATCACGGTCGTAAGGCGATATTAAATAAATAGAATAAACAAAAAGATAAAATGCGCCAAACACGTAAGAATAAGAAAATGTAGCGATGGTAATAAATATAAGTGATGCTATTTGCAAATAGGTTTGCAAATCACTTAGGGCAATGTAATCAGCTTTTGAGTTTGATTTTAAATCGCAGAACGTGAGATATATTTTACAGCTAACATAAACGGTTAACGTAAAAAGAATAAACAGCACTAATGTTTCAGAGCTAAACCCTGAAAGAATAAAATTCCCTATCGAGAAAATTAAAGAAACCTGCACGAGTCTGGCGGGTGTTTTGTCACTTAAATCCATTATTCTTCCCCTGATTTATGACCTTGAAGTTAGTATTTATTGTAATAAGGTTAATTTAGTTCATTTTACTACTACATGGGAATTAAAAAACTGTAATTAATCAAAAAAATTCATGTAAAGCTAAAACAACTGGCCTTACAGTTCAGTTTGATACAGCGAAGCGGAATCAAGGGGCACCAGCAAATCCTTAACTCCACCCCCAGCCTAAGTCACTCATGAGCGTTTATAAAAAGCTACAGACTCTGAATCTTAGTGAACATAAAAATATCGACTTGTCCCCGTATAAGAAACTATATTTCCACTCCAAGGTTTCTTCTTGTCACCATAATGTTTAATACGATAATACCCTGTTGAAACATCACTAGGAATTGCCCAGCTTAAAATGGCATGTGAGGTGCCCCAGAAACCGTCAATTCGTTGCCATTGAAATTTGGTTTCCCAGTCATTATCTCTTGCATAAACAGACCAGCCATTACCATTCCAGCGTTGTACTTCCAAAAATGTACTTTGAGTCTTAAGGTTATTTTTTGGATGGCCGGACCAGAATTTAACCACCGCTGTTTGTCCTTTTTTGTAACTGCTATTTGCGTTTTGAACAACATCACCGATGCTTTTAAAAATTGGAGCCTGATCATGTACTACACCTGTTTGGAAGTTAATTGTTTCACCTGACAGGTCGCGAGGGGTTGGTTCAATAGTAGGGAATGAAGCAGGGCTAAAATTGGGTTCAGGGTTTTGTCCCGCAGGTAAGAGGCTGGCTGCTAATTGATAGAACGACTGCTGATAAGCCGCTAATGTCCAAGGGCCAAAATGAGTAGAACCCCCTTCATAATGCTGCATGTCATACTCTTCTTTAGTCGTGACATAACCACTATATGCATTAGAAAGCGCCGCAACAACGGTGTAGTTAAGTTGATCACTCAATACACTTTCTACTGTTTCCATCAACCTTCGTCCAGACATAATGGTAAATTCAGCAGGCACCGCTAACATACCAAGTTGACCTATCTTATGAAGCGAAACAGGTAGAACTTCAGGTGACCAAGGGTAGGGTGATGTCTTACCCTGAGTGATTAACACGGCTTTTGGGGCATGACAGTCAAGGTCAGACTGACTTGGTGCAACAATCATACTGCCTATAAACTGAAAAAATGGGTTAGCTTCAGTTGATCCTTCACTAAAAAGGTCTGGTCCACGACCATCTTCAGTACCTGCTGCAAATGCTTCGCCTAAAGCAGCAACACAGGTGATTTTTTGAGTACCATCGGTGAAATCACCAGAAACCACTGTAGATGACATATCAACATAACGCTGTGTAAATTCAATACTGCCTGTGAGTTGCTCTGTTGCAGACTCATAGAGTTCTAAGGCTTTAAGGTATTGTCTTTCACCAATAATTTTCACATTCTCAAAACGATCCGTAGTGGGACCTTTGCCTTCGGAGTCTGAATTAATATTAGGGGACATATCACCTGCATTACTGATAGCAAAGGCGGCTACAAAGTTGTTATTGCCCTGGTAAGTTGAATGCTTAAGTTCTTTCTCGAAAAGATAAGATGCATGGCCTTTGTTGTCGCCACTTAGCAGTTTAAGGTCTTTACCCATTGCATTGGGGTGTGTTGCAAACCAACTGATCATACCTACTTCATTATTGCCATCCTGAAGTATTTTTAAAACAGTCATAGGTTTCTGAATTTCAGAGCCGTATTTTGTACGCTCAGCAAGGGGGTTGTTGTTGTAGGCTTCTATTGAACGGTTATAACTAGCATTACCTAAGTCCCCTTTGTTAATGAGAATATAGCCAGGTTTTAAATCGTTATGGGCTTTTTCAATAGAGGCAACAATGCCGTCTACCTGCGCATCATAAGTTTGCTGTATAAAACCTAAAATGGTGATGTCGTAGAGGGCATAGTGTGATTGACCTCCTACGGCAGCATGTGTGTGGGTTGCGCTTAATATCACATTCTCTTCTGTGTAAAGGTCGCCATACTTCTGATTAAGCTTGTTCATGACTCCCTGAAAAACAGATTGGAATAGCGCGCCCGCATCCACACTAACAAAAGCAATTCGCTTATCTGTGTTCGGCTCTGCTACCACATAAGCTCGCGACCATTGACGAGTATGAATACCTGCGCTTTTTTGATCTGGGTTGGCATAACCCATTAGTCCTACTTCTGCAGCGGGTCCTGTTATATCGTGTATACCACGACCTACCTGATAATTGTTCTCGTAAGCCCATGAACTAACGGAGCTAATTGAGAATAGAACAAACAATATTGCTTTATATTTTATTTTTATTTTCAAATACATGGTTATTTCCTGGTTAAATGACAAGTAGCCTCTTTTAAAAGACTTATTTGGTCAAAAAACACATTTAAGAACCGCTACAACTTCATTATTACAAATATTTATTATCGAAAGTATTCGTAATAATACTTCTGTAATCTAAAATGTCTTAATTATATAACGTGACATAATGTCACCTATATATAATTAACTTATTTCTTAAAACATGACAACCAGTCACGTAAAATAAATAGGAAATTTTGTTTAGGAATCGAACTGGTTAATTATCGAGCAATAGACGATAATATAGTTATGAGTGTTTATTTGGGGGTACTGTTATGGACATACATTCCATTGATTCAAGTGTTAATTCAATAAAACAGAACCAAGCTGCCCCAGAAAAA
>JQIA01001498.1_pt1 | contig 12544 bp, 9 predicted proteins | sample 811431 | NCBI WGS metagenome assembly JQIA01 (sample SAMN02998118, study PRJNA258478) | marine sediment metagenome | biome: marine; feature: seafloor; material: sediment; isolation source: oil-polluted sediment collected from 3 locations (0.5 km, 0.7 km and 0.9 km)... | place: USA: Gulf of Mexico ... | reverse complement strand
GTTCACTTTATGTAGCGCCGCAGCGCCCTGCTCTAGCACTGGTACGCTTTGCAGCGGCTTAGCACTATGTTGCTCAAAGATTCGTTCTGTCTGATCCGCCGGCAGCAGAGTTTCAGTCATCGGGTCATATAGCAGCGCTTCAATACTGGTGAGCTCTGCTGAGCTCAGTGGCTGAGTTGTCTGCAGAGTATATTGCACCCCCCGCTCTACCCGATTCACCTGAGCTAATCCGCAGTTATGGGTAATGTCTGTGGCTTTGCTGGACCAGGGCGAAATGGTGCCAAGACGAGGAATGACCAGTATCTCTAAGTCATTGTTATCAAGGCCATCGCTACCGGGCTCTTCGCTCAGGGTTTCACCGTAACTCAGGAGCTGTTGAAGCTTGCTAGTTTCATCGGATGATAGGGCGTTTTGCAACGATACAAAATGCACATACCGTGCTGTGACAGCGCTGATTTTGTTTCCGGAGCTGCTCTTCAGCTGACTAAGTAGTTTGGTGATACGAAAACTGGAACGGGCAGATGAACCCTGGAATTGAAGCATGGAGATGAATGGCCTCTGGCAGGAGAATCTCAGATAGTGATTTCAGGTAGTAATTAAGGCCGCATGATACCGGAGTCGGCGTTTATAGACACGCTTTAGGTGCGTTGAAATGGGTTTCTGGAGAGGTTTTACGGTACAACTCTAAGCCAAGGGTTACATTCAGCTGTGGTTCAGCTTTAGCCAGATGAACTAACGGGTTTTTTGATCGACCAGATGACTCTACCGACTACAGTTTCAAATGGCATTGCGCCAATTTGCTGCATCGAAACACTGTCGTTATTCAGGCCTTTTGCCGTGAAAGTGTTCTGTTCGGTGTCTACCGAGACGACCTCTTTGATCATTCTTCCGTATTGCGCGTGATCAAAAACCAGTCGTTGGGCGGGACGAATAGATCGTCGGTTAAACAGGGTAAGCAGTAAAACATAGTCACCGCAGTTGAGCTGCGGTGACATGCTTTGCCCGACTACTCGGTGAATGGTAATCACCGGAGCGATCTATCCCAGCTTAGGGTAAACCACTTGTTGAGCAGGTGGGTAAGGGCATTCTGCGCTGAATGTATCAACACCTTTAGTTGCCCAGAAGATTTCTGCGAATCGGTTTACTTTGGTAAGCAGGTCAAGTGCTGCTGCTTTATCAACGTGTTGTTTCGCCTTAGAAGCGGCCAACATGATGCTGTGGGTCAGCTCATGTAGCTCTGGATAGGCTTCAAGCTGAGGAGTCTTAATGTAGTCGCCCCAGATTACTTGAATTTCGTTTTTAACTTTAGTGCCGTGCTCTTCTTTCTCTGCAATCAAACGGGCAACGGTATTTTGAGTCGCCATGTTTTGCTCTTTGCCAGCCTGCTCTTCAAGCAGATCAACCATACGAATTACCGTAAGTGCAGCTAGCTGCGCGCTGATTGGATCATAAATTTTGCAAGGAATGTCGCAATGGGCTGAAGCAGTTTCAAATCCGATTTGGCTATCTAGTCGGCTGATAATTCGATGTAACATATTTAGCTCCTGTTAAAACAGAAAAGGGTGAAGGGCCTGTACGCCCCAATCTTCCTCGTTGCACCCTGCGATTTAACGTTCATATTAAACGAAGCGCAGGCTCGACGAGCAAGAATTTAGATCCATCCAACCAGTGAATAGAAACCTCGAAAAGCACACTAATTATAGGGCTTTAAGCGGTTTCTGTTGGCCGACTCATCATTATATAAGCCTATACAGTAGCGTCAAACACAGTTGTCATGTTCTTACCTCTTGATTTCAAAAATAAGCACCTTTTCAGCCAGATCTGAGCTTCCGTTCAAATCCACATTATTTGTACTACTATGAAACGATACGTACCGATAAGGAAATGAAACAATGCAGGGTAATAACGACTCCTCAGAGTTGCTGGGACAAATCGCTGGCTTTACCTCTCTTCGAGATGTCGATCTTTTAGAGCTAAGTCTACTAAAAAGCGTTTTCACGATAGTTAATCCCACCGAAGTCAGCCTCGTTACATTGGATAACCACAATCGAATTCAAAAAAAGGTGGATTACGCCTCTGGAAAACACGGCACCGTCTGCGAACAAATAGAAGCCACCGATGATTTTTTGGCTGCCTGCGAACAACTTGATGGTTCGAATATTGACTACTGTACGGTAACTTCAACTGAAGGCCTATTGACCGTATTTATGTTGTCCCATAACCGAATTTTATCTCATTACGTAACGGTGCATTCTACCACTGGCGTATCGAAACCCGAGTCACAGCAAATTCTAGGTATGCTCCAGATTTACAGGAATTTCAAACTGCTTTTGCAAGAATCACAAACCGATGAACTGACTGGATTATCGAATAGAAAAACATTCGATTTTACCCTGCGGAAAATTCACGATTCAGCGGCGCCGATTTACGAAGAGTTCAAGAATGAGAAAAGAATAGAAAATACACACACAACATATTGGCTTGCGATGATCGATATCGATCATTTTAAAAATATTAATGACTCACTGGGGCACCTAATAGGCGACGAAGTACTTGTACGTGTTTCCCAAGCATTGCAAGCCTCAGTACGTACCGATGACATGCTTTTTCGGTACGGCGGTGATGAATTTGCAGTAATTCTACGAAGCCCAGACGGGAGTACAACAAGCCATATTTTAGAACGCATTCGTTCGGCAGTTGAAAATATTGTCGTACCGGGAATTGGAGATATTACGATTAGTATTGGCGTAGTCGAGTCAAAGAAAGAAATCTTTCACTTAACTGCAATCGAAAATGCTGACAAAGCACTCTACAAAAGCAAGGATTTAGGCCGCAATCAAATTACTTTTCATCAGCCCGATGGCGATGACAGCTGCAGCAACAATAACGATTCCTCGGTGATTGATTTATTCTGACCAGCTCAACGTAACTGGCTCGAAATTAACGTCGACGACTAAACACCATCTGATTAAAAAGGCCCGCTTTCGCGGGCTTTTTTAATCAAGATAGGGGGTAACTCTATTCGTATGCTTTAGTCCGCCTGGCGACGCAAAAAAGCAGGTATGTCTAGATATTCCATATCAAGCCCACCGTCTTCCAGCACCGCTGCAGATTCGTATCTACGTGGTTGTATAGCAGACGCAGCTGACTCTACCGGGGCAGAAGCTGGCTGCTCAAGCTCAACATACTCGTGAGTAATTTCCGAAACCGGAGCTTCGATCGCAACTGTCTGAGCAGCTGAATTTGGTACCAACTTCAGTTTTGAATCACCAATTCCTGTCGCAACAATAGTCACTCGAAGGGTATCGCCAAGGTTTTCGTCAATCACGGTACCGGTCACGACTGTCGCGTTATCCGACGCAAAGTCCTCAATGGTATCGCCAACTGTAGAAAACTCTCCGAGGGATAAGTTTGGTCCCGCGGTAATATTAACCAAAATGCCCTTCGCACCTTGGAGGTTAATATCTTCCAACAGTTTGCTATGCAGTGCAGCCTGAACGGCTTCGTATGCACGGTTCTCACCGGTTGCTTCACCGGTGCTCATCATTGCCATACCCATTTCGGACATGACTGTACGAATATCTGCGAAATCCACGTTCATCATTCCGGGATTTACAATCAATTCAGCGATGCCTTTAACCGCACCTTCAAGCACATCATTAGCCGCGCTAAATGCCTCGATTAATGATGTTTGCTCGCCAAGTACTTCCAATAATTTTTCGTTTGGAATAGTGATCAGCGAATCAACATGCTGACTCAATTCCTCTAAACCTGAATCAGCAATTCGCGCTCGTTTTTTTCCTTCAAATGGGAATGGTTTAGTCACCACAGCCACCGTAAGAATTCCCATTTCTTTTGCGATTTGGGCAACGACAGGAGCCGCACCAGTTCCGGTACCACCACCCATGCCAGCGGTAATAAATACCATATCAGCGCCCTTCAGCACCTCAGCGATACGATCTTTATCTTCCATGGCTGCTTGACGACCGACTTCAGGGTGGGCACCTGCACCCAATCCTTTCGTCACGGCAGTGCCAAGTTGCAACAGAGTTTTTGCAGTTAGACTATTCAGCGCCTGTGAATCAGTATTCGCGCAAATAAAATCAACACCTTCAATGTTGCTGTTTCCAGCCATATGCTCGACCGCGTTTCCGCCGCCACCACCCACACCAAATACTTTTATTACCGCACTTTGTGGAACGTTATCTACTATTTCAAACATGGTCACCCCCAATGTGAACCTTGATACATAAACTTCTTATAGATTTTTCTTAAACCAACTTTTTAATCTTGCAAAAAAACTCTCTATCCCACGCAACTGATCGTCACGTCTTTTCCCATCTTCCTGTGCTTGTTTACCGTACATCAACAAACCAACTCCGGTTGCATAAATAGGATTCGCAACAATATCGCTCATCCCGTCTATTCCATGCGGTGCGCCTAAACGAACCGGCATATGAAAGACTTCCTCAGCCAACTCCACCACACCTTCCATTTTTGAAGATCCGCCGGTCAGCACAATCCCCGCAGGAATCATGTGATCAAAACCACTTCGTTTTAGATCTGCCTCAATCAATGAAAACAGTTCTTCATAACGCGGCTCTACAACATCCGCGAGGGATTGCCGTGATAATTTACGAGAAGGTCTGTCGCCAATTGATTCAACATCAATGGTCTCTTCTGACCGAGCTAATTGTTTCAGTGCACAGCCATAACGCATTTTCACTTCTTCTGCGGAATCCATCGGTGTACGCAATGCAACTGCAATATCATTGGTGACCTGATCACCGGCAATTGGAATCACTCCGGTATGCACAATCGCACCATCGGAAAAAATTGCGATATCCGTTGTGCCACCGCCTATATCAACCAGGCATACACCTAGCGTTCGTTCATCATCAGTCAGTACTGAGTAACTAGATGCGAGTTGTTCGAGTATTAAATCATCGACTTCAAGCCCGCATCGACGAATACATTTTTCAATATTTTGTGCTGAATTTACCGCACAAGTAATTAGATGGACCTTGGCTTCCAAACGCACACCAGACATACCAAGCGGTTCTTTAACCCCTTCCTGGTCATTAACGATGTAATCCTGTGGCAATATATGTAGTACTTGCTGATCCGCTGGAATCGCAACCGCCTGCGCCGCATCGATGACTCGATCAATATCGGTTTGCTGAACTTCTTGATCACGGATCGCCACAATCCCGTGAGAATTCAAGCTACTAATATGACTGCCTGCAATTCCGGCATAAACCGAATAGATATCGCAGTCCGCCATCAATCCTGCGCTTTCCACTGCTCGTTTTATCGATTCAACCGTGGATTCAATGTTAACCACTACGCCTTTTTTCATGCCTCGGGAACGATGAGAACCCATACCTATGATTTCAAGTTCACCGTCTTCTTGAATTTCCGCAACTAGCGCAACGACTTTCGAAGTACCAATATCCAATGCGACAATCATTTTTCCGGCATTGTTGGTCGCCATTACCGTTGCACTCCCAAATTATCTATTTGATTTTTCCATTCTGAAACAGCAACGCCATTGCTGTACCGAAAATCCATTGTCGCTATTTTTTTCAATTGCTCCGCTGATATTGTTTTCCACAAAACTGAAAAACGAACCAATCGCGTATCAAAGTTGTTTTTTCCAATAATAACCGTAGGGCCATCTTTTATGGTTAATGACCAGCTTTCGGTATTACTAAGGTCCATTTTTTCTACAACAATATTCAATGTTTCAAAAACGGAAACTACCTTCTTATGTTTTTCAATTAACTTTTCTTTAAGTTGCTCTGGCCCACTCAACAATGGCAACACCAAAAATTCTGAACGGTCGCCATCGGTTGAAAACGTTACTCCCGTGTTATCTATCAAAGCGTTGCTTCCCCAACGTGCAACAGGGATTCTTTCTGATACCACTACCTTAATTTGATCCGGCCATTGTTTTCGAATATGCACATCACTGACCCATGGAATTTGTCTAATATTTTCTGACAGTAAATCAATATTCAACTCAAAAAATCGTTGGCTAACTAAAGCGGACAACAACCCTTGGAGTTTTTCATGGTCGATGTGTTTCATTTCTCCGCCCAGCGCAACCGAACTCACTGGCTGGTTTACAAAATCATTCACCACCATCCTATTGTCGTAGATAAAAATGCAAATTAGCACCGCCAATCCCACGAGCAACAGTTGGTACAGTCGTCTAGTAAAAGACAATATGAATCGTAATCGACTGACCGCGGTTACCGGTTTTATCTTTGCCGATGCACCATTTGACGAACCCTTATTTCTACCCGTCCAAAAGCGTTTCGCGCCGCCCTTTGGCTTTCGTTTGGTTGGTGCGTAACCGTTGTACGTACTAGTCGCCATGAGTTATAAACTAGTCGCCAATATTTCTGTAATCAGTTCCGGGTACGGTAATCCCGCCTGTGCTGCCGCCATAGGCACTAGGCTATGATCGGTTAAACCAGGCACGGTATTCACTTCCAGCACCCAGAAAGTTCCCTGTGCATCGCGCATGAAATCAACTCGCCCCCAGCCGCTACAATCAACCGCATTAAATGCACGTAAAGACAACTCAGCCAGTTGTGCCTCTTCATCGAGCGTTAAACCACATGGGCATTGGTAGTCCGTACTTTCATCTCGGTATTTGGCATCAAAGTCAAAAAATTCGTGATGTGTATTCATACGAATTGCCGGTAATGGTTTACCGTTCAGTATCGCTACTGTGTAGTCATCTCCCTCAATCCATTGCTCTAGCAAAATAGCTGAGCCAAATTTCCTAGCGCTGGCCAGGCCATCAGGCAATGCAGCTTTGTCTTTGATTTTGTGAATACCAATGCTTGAGCCTTCAGACACGGGTTTAACGGCTATCGGGAATTCAAACCCAAGCTGCCAATCAGCACTTAGCTCTTCGTCATCTTCTAACAGGCGAAAACCAGGCGTCGGAATTCCAAGGGCTGTCCATACTAATTTTGTTTTTGCCTTATCCATTCCGATAGCCGAAGCCATCACGCTACTTCCGGTGTAAGGGATACCTGCAACTTCAAGCGCTCCCTGTATTACACCGTCTTCGCCGCCAGGCCCATGCAGGGCAATGAATACACGGTCGATCTTTTCACTAACCAATTCGGCAATAAGCTCTTCTGTCGGGTCAATGGCTATCGCGTCTATACCTTCCGCTAACAGTGCAGCAAGAACTGCTTCCCCGCTCTTTAGGGAGATCTCTCGTTCAGCAGATTTCCCGCCCATCACTACAGCAACACGGCCAAATTTTGATGCTTGGTATTTTTGTGAACCCTGGCTACGCATCTTCAGAGCTTCCGAGGTATTTATTCAAAATGCTTTTTGATACCTGATTTACATTGCCTGCGCCCTGCACTAAAACGATATCGCCATCTTTGCGAATTTTTTCCAGGGTTTGTACCGCCTCATCAAGAGACTGCACGTAAATTGGATCAAGATCTCCGCGCTGACGAATACTCTGACTCAGGCTGCGACTATCGGAACCAGTGATACGTTTTTCCCCTGCTGCGTACACATCCAACAAAATCAGCAGATCTACGCGAGACAATACCCGTACAAAATCATCATAGAGATCTCGCGTACGGCTATATCGATGGGGTTGGAAAATCATCACCAAGCGTTTGTCCGGCCAACCATCTCTTACTGCTTGTATAGTTGCATCAACCTCATTTGGATGATGCCCGTAATCATCCACCAGCATCATTTCTTTATCGTCGGATTTAAGCTGATTAATTTGAAAGCGCCGCTTGACCCCTTCAAAATGTTTTAGCCCTGCGACAATCGCACGGTCAGATAACCCTTCGTCAGAAGACACCGCAATCGCTGCCAGTGCATTCAAAATATTGTGACGACCGGGCATATTCAGGTCGATTTCAAGTGCCTTTAATTTCCCTGGGCGTTCAACTCTCGCGGTAATCCGATTTTCAATTTGGCTTACATTGATCGCTCGATAATCTGCATCTTCCGAAAAACCATAGGTTAGGGTTGGTCTACCGAATCGCGGCATTAACTCTCGTACGTTTTCATCATCAATGCACGCCACAACCAAACCATAAAAAGGAAGATTGTGAATAAATTCGATAAAGGTATTTTTGAGCTGTTCAAAATCGCCCTGATAGGTGGGCATATGGTCCATATCGATATTAGTGACAATCGAAACCATCGGCTGAAGATGCAAAAATGAAGCGTCACTTTCGTCTGCTTCAGCGATCAAGTAACGGCTTTCACCCAGCTTGGCGTTGGTTGCTGCACTAGTTAACAAACCGCCAATCACATAGGTGGGATCTCTTTCGCCCTCTAGGAAAATAGATGCCAGCAAACTGGTGGTTGTAGTTTTTCCATGTGTGCCTGCTACTGCAATGCCATGTCGGTAGCGCATCAGCTCTGCTAACATTTCAGCACGCGCTACCAAGGGTATTCGCGATTTATTTGCTGCAACAATTTCCGGGTTAGTTTCAGCAATTGCGGTAGAGCGTACGACTACATCGACACCTTTTACATTTTCCGTTTTGTGCCCAATTTTTATTTCTGCGCCTAACTCTTTCAGACGATTGGTTGCAGCATTCTCCTGAATATCCGAACCCCGAATTTTGTAACCCTGATTCAATAGCACTTCTGCAATCCCACACATACCTGCGCCACCAATACCAATAAAATGGATGCGCTCGATTCTTCTCATTTCGGGTATGTGATGTATTCGGTTTTGCATATTTTTACTTCGTTGCTCTCAATTTGTTCAAGTTGAAGCGGGAAATCCGCTCCAGGTAATATTTAATGCAGTAGCTGTTTACACAGGTTGGCGACCTGTTCTACCGAATCTGGGATGCCAACGGAGCGGGCATTTTTTGCCATGACCTCCAGTGACTCGGGTTCGGTCTTAAAACTTTCTATTAACTTCGCTAATTTATCCGCGTTTAATTCGCTCTGCTGAATAATCAAAGCGGCATTCGCTTTAGCTAAATAATCGGCATTTTTAGTTTGATGGTCATCCACTGCCTGAGGGTAAGGAATCAGTATTGATCCGACCCCAACTGCAGCCAATTCCGCTACGGTTAAAGCACCTGCTCGACAGATAACAAGATCGGCCCATGCGTACGCCGCGGCCATATCATCAACAAAGGCATCAACCCTTGCTTCTACTCCCTGTTTTTTATACTCCGCACGAGTAACTTCATCCTTATCTCTTCCCGCTTGATGCCAGATTAACGGTTGCGCATTATCATCCAGTGCAGCAATCGCTTCGGGTAAAACCTGGTTAATAGCCAGCGCGCCCTGACTACCTCCTAAAACAAGCAGGTGCATTGCACCCTGGCTAGTACGTTTTTGTTTACGTATTTCATAGGGCTCGATATCGATTAAATCGCTACGTACCGGATTCCCCGTGGTAAAAATATTTTTGCTCTGTTTTCCAAACGCCTGTGGAAAAGCCTGTAATACTCGCTTTGAAAAAAAGAACAAAATCCGGTTGGTCAAACCCGCTACCGCGTTTTGCTCATGAATCACCAAGGGTTTTCCCGCCAACCATGCCGCTATGCCTCCTGGGCCTGCAGCGAAACCACCCATACCCACCACGCAATCTGGGTTAACTTCTTTAACTATGTTCCGTGCTTGCTGAACTGCACGTACAATTTTAAGTGGTGCAGCCAACCAACTAAACAATCCTTTTCCCCGTACGCCTTTAATCGAAATATTATGAAGCGGAATATTTTCAGCTTTAACATAATGACCTTCGAAGCCATCTTCAGAACCAATCCATTCAACTGAAAACCCATCACTACGCAGTTTTCGTGCAAGCGCTAAGGCAGGGAAAAGATGCCCACCGGTTCCGCCCGCCATCAATAAAAACTTTCCGTTAGCTGATTCCGAAACCGGCATCTATGCCATTACCTCTTCGGTCGCCTTTGTGTTCTTGGCTTTTTCTACCGCTTTACGCGTACTTTTCTTCGCGACTTTTTTTGTTACTGCGGGTGATCTCAATTCGTAACTTATCCGCAACGCCATACCCATCAAGATACAATTCGCCAACATGCTGCTGCCGCCGTAACTAACAAAAGGTAAGGTTAAACCTTTGGTTGGCAATAACCCGACGTTTACGCCGATATTCACTAATGATTGAATGCTTATAAGCAAAGCGATTCCGTACAACAGGTATGCATGAAAAAACCAACTGCGTTTCTCTGCCTGATACCCCAGCTGAAAGCATCGAAATACCAACACGGCAAACAACATCAGCATCGCTACTACACCGATAAACCCCAACTCTTCACCAATAATGGCTACGATAAAATCGGTATGCGCTTCGGGGAGATGCGCCTGTTTTTGTACGCTGTTTCCTAATCCAACTCCCCACAGATGAATACCACCTCGACCAAAAGCGGCCAGTGCCTGAATCAGTTGGTAACCCGTATCGTTTTCATCTGCCCAGGGATTCATATAAGCGGTAAGCCTATCTACTCGATAAGGCTGCAATACCGCTAACAACCCACCCAAACTTAAGCTCCCAAGTATTAGGAGAATAAAACGATAAAACTTCATCCCCGCTAGAAATAACATTCCCATAATGACGCTAAATAACACCACCAGCCCACCGAAATCAGGCTCCAACAATAAGAGAAAACCAATTAACCCAAGCAGAACCATCGGCTTTAAAAACCCCAGCCAGTATTCTTTAACATCGTGCCCATGACGAACCAAATACCCCGCCACGTAAACCACCATAAATACTTTTACCAATTCAGATGCTTGAAGATTCAAAAATCCGAGACGTATCCAGCGAGTACTTCCATTCACGTTTTTTCCGATGCCGGGAATAAGCACCAACACCAGCAAGACAAAACAAAACATCAACCAATAGCCGCTAGTATTTTGCCAAAAATGAGTTGGTATCAGAAAAATTACCGCCCCCGCAAACACTCCCATTACGATCTTCACGAAATGGCTATTCATATAAACAAAGGCATTTCCGTGTTTGGCTGCTGCGGATATATCAATGGTTGATGACGCCACCATTACCAAACCCAGCGCTAGCAGGCAGGATACGACTACGATAATCCATCGATCCAAGCCAGCACCGGAGTTAGGCAAAAATGATAGGGTCGCTATATTCATATCAAGCAGCGGCCTCTATTTGATGAACCAATTGCTTAAACTGATCTCCACGTTGTTGATAGCTTTCAAACATATCCAAGCTTGCGCAAGCCGGTGATAACAATATCGTGTCGTCTTTACTCGCGTGATCCCACGCCAATTGCACAGCTTCGGTTAATCCAGCAACCAACTCGATATCAGTCACCTGTTTAAGTGTCTCCGCTAGTTGATTAGCATCCTGTCCAAATACAAAAACTTTTGATACGTACTGTTTGACAGGAGTAATCAATGGTGAAAAATCACCACCTTTACTGTCACCTCCAGCAATTAAAAGTATCGAACCCGCTTGGTTTTTTCCCAATCCTTCCAAAGCTGCAATACAAGCACCGACGTTGGTTGCTTTAGAGTCATTAAAAAATCGGACGCCATCAATGGTCGCGACTTTTTCACAACGATGAGGCAGACCAGCAAAACCCTTAAGGCATTCAATCATTGAAGCGAGTGGGATTTCGGCCATTAGCCCAAGTCCAAGTGCTGCCATCGCGTTTAGTAGGTTATGTTCACCTTCAATACGTAGCTGACTGGTTTTTAGCAGCTTGGTTTGTTCATATGCAATGTACTGCTCGCCATTTTCGACTATTAATCCGAGTTGAGATTGTTGAGGGCTATCCAATCCAAAGCTGATCAATTTGGTAGTGCTTGGTACGACCGCCGCTAATTCCGGCTCCTGTCGATTCACTAGAACATTTTTACAACCAGAAAATATTTTCTGTTTTGCTTCTTTGTACCCATCAAAACTACTGTAACGATCCATGTGATCGTCACTCAAATTCAATATTGTCGCAACGGTCGCATTTAGGTTTTCGGTAGTTTCTAATTGAAAACTGGATAGTTCCAGCACATAGAGTTGTTTTTCCCCTTGCGCTAACATATCCAATACTGGCAAACCGATATTCCCACCCACTCCAACCGCAATGCCCGCCTGCTCTGCCATCTTTCCGACTAATGTAGTAACGGTGGTTTTAGCATTGGAGCCGGTTATCGCAATAATCGGAGCGGTTACTTCTCTGCAAAACAGCTCGATATCACCCAGTACTTTTCCACCATTGTTTATAACGGTGTTTACTACGGGGTTATCGATTGATACGCCTGGACTAGCGACTACCGTTGAAACTTTCTCTACGTCCAGCGACGCTGAATGCAGATCAACGCCTAATAAAGTAGGTGCTTTTGGAAACTCGGCCTTTAATACCTCTAGCATTGGAGGCTGTTCACGACTATCAATAACCGTAAATTTCTCACCCTTATTTGCCAAATACTTCACGCAGGAATACCCCGTAGCCCCTAGGCCAATAATGAGCCAAGGTGTATCGATTCGTTGTGGGGTATAAGCCTGCATTGTTATTCTTTGTTTATCTCT
>JQIA01001497.1_pt1 | contig 12546 bp, 10 predicted proteins | sample 811431 | NCBI WGS metagenome assembly JQIA01 (sample SAMN02998118, study PRJNA258478) | marine sediment metagenome | biome: marine; feature: seafloor; material: sediment; isolation source: oil-polluted sediment collected from 3 locations (0.5 km, 0.7 km and 0.9 km)... | place: USA: Gulf of Mexico ... | reverse complement strand
GCCTTTTTAATGATCTCTTCCAGTGAGCTGTTTTCAAACTCCGTGCCGGGAATCAGACCATTCAATTTTGCCACGTAGGTGGCGTGATGTTTACCATAGTGAAACGCCACTGTTTCTGCAGAAATAAAGGGTTCCAGAGCGTTTTCTGTGTAAGGTAAGGAAGGAAGCTCATGTATCATGTCAACTCCTTTGCAACAATGCCTGTTTTTTTGAAGGCCGACTCTCAGCCCACCTTTGATACCTGATTTTGGCATCCAATCACAACATTAAGCTACAGAACTCCATAAGGGAAAGCAACCCAAAAACCCGGTAAAACTAGAGTGAACTTTTTGAATGAAGATTGGTATTGGATTGGGGTTAAAGCAGAAATCGAAAAAACTGGATTGCTACTATCTTCAAAATAGATTGGTCTACAGAACTACGTTCTGTCAGTGTAGAGGCCCTAATTTGATTAAAAACTTTCTGTTTTCACGGTGATTTACGAATTTATCGGGTTATTCAGGAAGGTCCAGCTATTCGGCTCGCAGTGCGTCAATCGGATTTAACCGGGCCGCCTGGCGAGCCGGGCCAATTCCTGCAGCGAGCCCGATCACCACAGATAAAACCAGTGACATTAGCAGATAGATAGGATGCAAAGTCAGGGGCAGATCAGGAGCCACTAATGTTAGTGTGATATAGAGGACAAAAAGTAGTGCCAGCCCGAGCAATCCTCCGAATAGAGACAGGACAACCGCTTCTCCCAAAAATAACCATAATATCTGTCTTTGAGTTGACCCAATGGCACGGAGCAGACCAATTTCCTGAATACGTTCGCGCATGCTGGTTGTCATGATCGTCAAGACACCCACACCGCCCACAAAAAGGGAGATACCACCTAAAGCACCAACCGCAAACTTGATCACGCTCAGAATATCATCGAGGGTATTGAGCATATCTTCCTGGGTGAACAGGGTAAAGTCCTCACGCCCATGCAGTTGAACCAGCCGTTTATTAATACGCTCACTCATCTTCCTTGAGGTGGTGCTGGCACTGAATGTGATATCAATCTCCATCAGACCTTCACGATTAAACAGTTCCAGTGCGCGGGATACGGGAATATAGATAATCTCGTCCAAATCAAAGCCCAGCAACCTTCCCTTACGTTCCATGACACCGATAACACGGTAACGCATCCCCCCCACGCGGACAAACTCGCCCAGAGGATTGTGCTGGCCAAACAGCTCCTGTTTAAGCCTGTGCCCCAGTACCGCATAGGGACGTGCAGCGATATCATCATCCGATGGTAGAAAGCGTCCCTGCGCCACCCTGAAACGCCAGGCCTGCGCGGCCTGATGGCCCACACCCAGAATATCGGTATTGCGGGCTAACTGCCCAGCTTCAATACGACCCGCACCCTGCACCACCGGTACCACCTGCTCCACATAGCGCAGTTGACCCAGTGATTTCGCATCTTCTAATGTTAATGGGCGTACAGTTTTCAGGAGCCCGCCGATGCCCTGAGTGCTATTTTTACCGGGTGTTACCGCGACGATACGGGTACCAAATTGCGAAAAGCTGCTTAGCAGGTATAGCCGAAGCCCTTCACCAATAGAGGTAAGTAGAGTAACGGCAGCGATTCCGATGGCGATACCCAGCGCTGTTAGTGTGCTGCGCAGGCGGGTGGTCAGCACCGCATGCATTACCCAGCTCAGCCAGTCAGTCAGTCGCATGACCCCGGTCTAACCCGACGACAGAGCCTGAACAGGCTCCAATTTTGCAGCCCTGTTAGCCGGAATATAAGCAAACAGCATTCCAGTACCGATGGCCAGACCAAAGGCGCTGGCAATAGCCCAGCTGGGGGCTACAAATACAATCTGCGGATAGAGCGAGCGACCTGAAAATAGTAATAATTCACCCAATACGATGCCTAATATTGAGCCCAGCAACGCCACAGTTGAGGCTTCGACTAGAAAAATAGTTCTGATCTGTTGTGCTGATGCGCCGATCGCTTTAAGCAAACCTATCTCCCGCGTTCGTTGGTTGACTGAAATTAGTGTGATATTCATGATCAATAATCCCGCCACGACAAGACTGATTCCGGCAATGCCCGCTATCGCCAGTGTCAAGATCCTTAAAATATCGTTGAAGGTGCTGAGCAGCGAGTCCGGACGAATCAGGGTAACATCCTCATCACCCTGATGTAACTGGGCCATCATCTTGGTAACTTGTTGCTCAACACGATCCATGCTGGCGTTGGGCTTTATTTTAATAAATAGCCGAAACAGCGCCTGAGTATTAAACAGGCTCTGGGCCGATGCCACTGGAATAATGACAGAATCGCTCAGATCCATACCGAAGGTATCGCCCCTGCCGCTGATGACACCGATCACCCTGAAACGCCACTCCCCAATTCGTAGCCATTGACCAATAACCTTGCCACCACTAAAGAGCTCTTTTCTGACAGTCTGGCCGATAACGGCGGTTCCTTTGGCCTGATTAAAGGGGGTCAACGGTAATGGTTGGCCAGCTGCCAACTGCAACTCCAGCACATCGAAAAAATCACGGGTTGCACCCAGCACCAGCGTCTCTCTAATCCGTGAACCGTGAGAAAGGGGGGCTGAGCCGATCACCAGAGGTACAACTGATTTTACACCTCTGACCAGGCGCTGCAGAGTCTGGGCGTCCTCTACTGTAATATCGCGTGCGGCGCTACCGGTAATAGGAGGCATACCCCCGGTCGTTTCTTTTTTGCCAGGCAGCACCAGTAGAGTATCTGTGCCTAAAAAAGAGAACTGACCCAATACGTAGGCGCGAGCCCCCTCCCCTAAACCTGTAAGCACCACAACAGAGGCGACCCCAATACTCATCGCCAGCAGCATCATGGCAGTACGAAACCCGTGCTTGTACAGCGATTGCAGTGTAAATTGAAGCAGGTCTACAATCCGCACAGGTTAACCTTTGATCCCACTGTTCTGTACTAAATCTTGAGTAATTTGGCCATCCATCATCTGGATTTTTCGGTTGGCGCGGGCTCCCAGGTCAGGATCATGAGTCACGACCAGCAGGGTAATCCCCTCCCGGTTAAGATTTTCCAGCACCTGGATCACCTCCGTACCAGATCGGGAATCAAGATTGCCGGTAGGTTCATCGGCGAGCAGGATATTTGGACTCATGATAATAGCCCGACCTATGGCAACTCTCTGGCGCTGTCCACCGGACAACTGGCTAGGCAGGTGTCCTTCCCTTTCAGTGAGCCCCAATTGCTCAAGGAGAATCGTCACTCTCTTGTTACGTTTCCTGGATGAAATTCCTGACAGGATCATGGGCAGAGTAATATTTTCTCTGGCTGTAAGGCGACTGATCAGATGATAGGACTGAAAAACAAAACCGATATGATTCCTGCGCAGTGCAGCGCGATCCGCCTCAGCTAGAGTGGCAGTACTCTGGTTTTCTATCAGATAATCACCTGAATCTGGCCTGTCCAGTAAGCCCATTATGTTTAGCAGTGTTGATTTTCCAGAGCCAGATGGCCCCATTACCGAGAGGTATTCACCCGGATTAATATCCAGATTGATATTATTCAGGGCGTGTACCGGCTGATCCCCCAGGTAGAAAGTTCGGTTAACCTGTTGCAGGCTAATCATTTTCGATACGAACGGTTGCACCGGCCTTGGTGCCGGGGGTATCGAGGGAAAGGACTACCCGCTCGCCCTTTTCCAGGCCCTCCAGCACCTCGGTAAAACTCCAGTTGCTGATACCAGGTTTGATGGTGCGAGCTTCAAGTACAAAGGAGCTTTTTTGAACAACCAACACCTGATCATACTCCATCAATGCTTCAGTGGGGATGCGTAACACGTTTTCATGTGATTTCAGAACAAGGGTGACATCCGCACTGTACCCGACCAACAGGGATATATCTTCAGGGGGTGGTGAGAATTGCAGATCCACATCTACGGTTCGTGCCTGTCTTTCAAGATCGATAACATAGGGTGCAATACGAGTGAGTTCAGCAGCAAACTCCCGCTCTGAAAAAGCGTCCAGCGAGATACGCGCTGGCAAACCGATAGAGATGCTGCCCGCATCCACCTCATCGATAGGCGCAGTCACATAGAGACAGGAGGTATCGATCAGATCCACCGCAGGCGGGGTTGCCACTCCCGGCGGCGAGGGGGTGATCTGCTCACCAATTTCACCGTTAATCTCCGCGATAGTACCGTCAAAAGGAGCCCGCAGAATGGTTTTATCAAGCAGTGCTTCCTGAAGGTTGAGTGTGGCCTGAGCTGCTTGAATATCAGCCTCGGCAGCAAGACAGGCCAGAGCACTATTTTTTGCGCGGGTTACAGCATTATCAACGCTATCCTCTGCGGCCAGCTCTTTTTTAGCCAGTGTATTCAATCGTTGACTTTCACGAAAATCAAACTCAGCGGTCAAACAATTTTGTTGTTTTTTCAGGCGGGTCGCCAACAGCATCGCCTGAGCCTGTTGGACGCGAGCTGCCTGATCCTCGTTCCATAGCTGCAGTAAAATCTGTCCCTTTTTTACTCTTTGACCCTCTGTTACCAACAGCTGGCTAACTTGTCCTCCCAGCGGCAGAGACAGTTTGGAGCGATGGCAGGATTTAACAGTGCCAGCCCGGGTGTTTGATACATTTTCCTGTACCGTACCGCGGGAGACCGTGGCAACACTCACGTTCACCGGATCCTCTTGTTTAACATGCTGTATGCCTAGCAGGGCCAATAATATAATGGCAAACAGGATAATAATTTTTTTCATTGAGCTGCCTCAAGGCTATTATTGTTCGGTTTTACTATGGCACGACCCCGCCTGTGTCTTCCCGTTTTGAACAAGAGATCTTACTCTGTGCCAAGCTTTGCCTAACGACAAGTCATAATAGTGTACCTTAATCCATGCAGACAGGTGTGGCGGGTTTTTTGGTTTGCATCTAAAATCAAGGTTAGAGAGATGATCTTGTGCATAATTCATCTCACACAGTATTAACTTAGGATTTAAGGATTATGGCACCGCAAAAAGAACTAAGGCTGGCACTGGTATGTTACGGAGGCGGCTCTCTGGCCATCTATATTCATGGTGTAACCCGCGAACTATTCCACCTGACTCGAGCCTCACGCCTGCTGGATGACCGGCGTAATGAAAAAACAGGCTGCAAACCCAGGGGCTCTGAAGAAGTATGGATGGAGGTACTCCAGGAGCTATCCGCCGAAACTGAGCTGCTGGTTATTATTGACGTGGTAACAGGTGCCTCTGCCGGGTCGATCAATGCGGTCTTTCTTTGTCGGGCGCTGGCTTATGATCTACCCCTTGATGCCCATAGGGAATTATGGCTACAGGGTGCGGATGTCTCCGAACTGATGGAACCCCGGCATATAGCTCGACCTTGGAACAAGTGGTACCTGTATCTTCCCACCCGTCATTTGATCAAACGTTTCTGGCCAATTTTGGCTAGGGACCCCGAAGCCAGAGCCAAACTCAATATATTCTTTCGTTCGAAATGGTTCCGACCACCTTTTTCCGGAAAAAACCTAGCAGCCATACTGCTTGACGCTCTGGATTCGCTGGGTTCCTCCCCAGAAGGTCAGCACTCGCTGATTCCGGATGGGCAAAAGCTTGCCTGCATGATTACAGTGACAGATTACCATGGTTATCAATCCCTTTTGCCTATGCACTCAGGTGAGGTGATGGAGATCGAACACCGCCACACCTGGCGCTTTGAGTATATGCGGCATTTGGGAGGCGAGATACACAGTGATCTGGAGCGCAAGGACTTTCCAAGTTTGGCTTTTGCCGCACGCGCAAGTGCTTCCTATGCCGGGGCATTTCCCCCTGCAAGACTTTCAGAAATGGATAAGCTTGTTCAGGAACGGGGGCAGGACTGGTCGGGCAGGAAGCGCTTTGTGGAACGTAATATTTTTCGTAAAGGTAGAGTTAGTCGTACTGAAGAAGAGGCTATTTTCATAGACGGAGGCATCGTTAACAATAAGCCCTTTGATGCAGCCCTAAAGGCAGTCATCGATCGCCCGGCACACCGTCAGGTTGACCGCCGTATCGTCTATATTGAACCCACTCCAGAATCAACCGCAGCACAGGGGGAAAAAGAGCTACCAGGGTTCTTTGCCACGATTGGACGGGCGCTTTCAGTGATTCCCCGCCATGAACCCATCAGTGATGACCTAAAACAGATTGAAGCGACAGCCATTAACTTGAGCCACATGAGAGCTGCGGTGCGTGCGGCAGAACCAGGGCTCATACAAGAGGTGGAAAAAATTGTGGGCAGGCCCTGGCGCACCCATAACAGTGCAGCGGCAGTCACCAAGGCACGAGAACAGATGATGATTCATGCCAAAGCCAAGGCAGGTCTGGCCTGGCTACCCTATTTAACGCTTCGTTTCACCCATAATCTGAGCGAGCTGGCTGGACGAATTCAGGTATGGACAGGTTACTCGGCTAACAAAAGACAGGTACATAAGGAGTTACAGGAGTGGGCAAAGCAAGCTGACCTATGGGCAACTCCAGATTCTGAAAAACTGGAGGACTTACTCGTCACTCACGGCATTGACCTGCGTACCCGAAGGGTGCGATTTGTTATCCGGGCCATCAACGAACTTTATGTCCAAAAAAACACCGTTGTTGAGCGTGAATGGATTGATAATGCGAAATTGGCTCTGTATCAGCACCTGGGATCCCAGCTTTCCAAACTGATGCCAGAATTCATGGATGAACAAACTAAAAACCATGCGCTCAGGGTTGCTGAACAACCCAGCCCACCGGCTATTGAACAACTACTGGACCTGCTAGGTGATCATTTTAACCTGGCAGAATTTGACTTGGAGACCGACGCGCTTATCTCGGAGCTGTCGGTTGAAGCCAGTCGTAGCCAAAAACAGGCGCTGCTCTGTGCCTATCTGGGATTTCCATACCACGACATTATTGCCTTTCCTGCACTGAGACAGCAGGACCTGGCTGAGATGCCTAATCTCAGCGTTAACAGAATCAGCCCCAGTGACGCCAGGGATCTGCTCGCGGAGGATAAAGATGAACCCCTGTTACAGGGGGTTGTACTGAATAAATTCGGTGCTTTTTTTAGTCGTAAATTGAGAGAAAATGACTATTTGTGGGGGCGCCTGCTGGGTGCAGAGCGGCTTTTTGAAATTGTTTCATCCTCTGCTGGTGGCATGAATGAAGAAAAAGCCTGTGAGTTAAAAGCAAAATTGTATATGGCCATTATCAAGGAGGAGGAACCCCATCTTTTGCACAGTAGAGCGCTTGTCAGGGCACTAAAAGCCAGAGTTGTGCAATTTTCTATGCGTAATCAAAGTCAGCTTTGAAAAGCTAAAAAAAGGCTCATACGAAATCACGACTGAATGCTAAAACTATTACTTTAAAGCGCGCAGGATCAAAATTTGACTCCGAGCACTAATCCCTGATTTCGCCTTGGCATCAACGAAGCGGCTATGTCATTATCGATCCCTCAAAAATTTACAGATAAAAGGTATCAATGAAAGATTTTCATCTGGTTGTTTCCTGCCCTGACAGGGTAGGACTCGTAGCTGAAGTCACTGGCTTTCTTGCCAGGCACCAAGGCTCCATAATCGAAGCGCAGCAGTTTACCGATTCAGAATCTGGGCAATTTTTTATGCGTTACTCCGTGCTGGGAAAGGAGTTACCTTTTAATGAGGCCGGTTTTTGCGACGCGTTCAGACCGATCGCTGAACGTTTCTCCATGAATTGGAGGATATTCTGGACAACAGAGCCTAAAAAGGTGGTTTTGATGGTATCAAAACTGGCGCACTGCCTGTCAGATCTATTGTATCGCTGGCGAAGCGGTGAACTAAATTTTGATATTCCCTGTGTCATTTCAAACCATGAAGATTTTCGCGACTATGTTGAGTGGCATGACATTCCCTATGTTCATATTCCCATTGATCCTGCCAATAAGGAGAGAAGTTTTGCGGCAGTAAAAGAGACGCTTGCTGAAGTGGGGGCTGACTCCGTTGTACTGGCACGCTATATGCGAATTCTGCCTGAAGATCTGTGCAATCTTTATCCCGGAAAAATAATTAATATCCACCACAGTTTTCTACCCTCTTTTGCGGGCGCAAAGCCCTATCATCAGGCCGCTGAAAGGGGTGTCAAACTGATTGGTGCCACCTGCCATTATGTGACATCAGCACTGGATGCTGGCCCGATTATTGAGCAGGATGTGGTTCGTGTGGATCATAACAATAGCGTTAAAGATATGGTTCGAATGGGGCGGGATGTTGAAAAAGCGGTTCTGGCACGCGGGTTGCGCTATCACCTAGAGGACAGAGTAATTGTTCATGGTAATAAAACAGTTGTCTTTTCCTAGGAAGCTCATCAACATTAATATATTAATTAAAAGTACGCTTCAACAATTTGATTTTACAGTCAATTAAAAAACAATATCTAGATTCACTGACAGGTATTGTTTGAAAAACTCTAGAATCAAGCCGCCCTGTGCTTTTTCTCAATTCTTTTCAGGAATCTGAATTGATTGCAATGCTTGAGTGATTTTCTTAGCCAGATCGGCTAGCTCACTACTTTCAGCCATACGGGCCTTACTGAAGTCAAAATCACTTAACTGGTTGACTGGAAATAGATGGATATGAGTGTGGGGTACTTCAAGGCCAGCAATGACCACACCCACGCGCTCAGGGTTAAATACCATTTTCAGGGCACGAGTCAGGGTTTGTGACACTTGCATCAGGTGGCTGATCTGTTCAGGGGAAAGATCATCCCAATGATCAATCTCTTCACGGGGGATTACCAGAATATGCCCCGGCTTAAGGGGTTGAATGGTCATGATGGCGACTGCAACGTCATCTTCCCAGACAAAATGTCCAGGTAACTTGCCTTGCATGATTTGGGTAAAAATACTGGCCATAGTGGGTTCTCTGGTTGCTATTGATAATCAAATCAGTGTACAAAGATCTCCGCAGAGAGTACAGGAAATACGGAATGTACAGCCATGGGCGATGAGGCATGAGTGAACAGGAACAACCACAGTAATAATCAGCAGTGATGAAACTACCTGATTATATCTCTATTGAACGAAGACGGGTCAAGTGGGCTAGGGTACAGGTTCACCCCGACGGTGAAGTTAAAATCATAACGCCACAGCGTTTTAGCATGAGGCGGCTTACCCAGCTTTATCATGAAAAACAGCACTGGATAGAGTCTAAAAGAGCACATTTTCTAAGCGACCCAGCTGAGCTATTTGGCATTGAGCCCAGGGAAATATTGCTGTTTGGCAGAGGCTACCGGGCTGAGGTCGCCAGCGATGATGCCGCAGCTATTGATCACCAGCAGCGCCTGATCATCAGCAGCTATAATTTGCAAGATACTAAGCAACAATTTGAGTGGTATATCAACCAGGCAAAAGCCTACCTGCCCAACCGCACCCAACAGCTGGCCACCCAGTGGGGCTTCGTCTATAACCGGGTCAGTGTCCGTGCCCAAAAAACACGCTGGGGCTCCTGTAGTTCACTGGGCAATATCTCCCTGAACTGGAAACTGGTAAAAACCCCGACATGGGTCAGCGACTACATTATTGCCCATGAACTTGCCCATACCCGAGTGATGAATCATAGCCCGCTTTTCTGGAATCAGGTTGAGCGACTACTCCCCGATTATAACAAAGCCCGGCTGTGGATCAGGCAACATGGGGTGTTTTTGTAACCAAAGATCCATACAGTGGTATTTGATCTTTAGGGGCCAGACGCCACCAGCATGATAAACTTACGATCACTGGCCAACAGTTGAACCCTGCGAAAATATTTTTTTAACTCAAGATGATAGTTAAGGTGGCGATTACCGATCACATAGAGTGCCCCGCTGCCCCTAAGAACCCGAGCGCTATCAGTAAACATCTGTCGCGCAACCTGGATGCCGGTCGATTGCTGCTGGTGAAATGGTGGGTTACAAAGCACCGCATCAACACTGGAGGAGGCAAACCCCTGCAGGCAGTAATTAACTTTGAAATCCATCTGGCTTGAACCGGCCATATTGTCCAGGCTGGCCATGGTACTGCAGCGCGCAGCATGAATAGCATGCCAGGATTCATCCACAAAAGTGACCTGTAAGTGTGGATTTTGTTTGAGTGCGTAGATACCAAGAATGCCGTTGCCACATCCAAGGTCAACGAGCTGCCTTGTATTTTTATTCAGGGATGGAAAATGCTGTAAAAAAAAGCGGCTGCCAATATCAATTTTTCCCGCGGCAAAAACATTGGGCGTATTACAAAGTGTCAGGCTATATTCAGGCAGATCCAGCCGATGAATCAATACAGGTTTCTGGCAATCACCTTTGACAGTGCCGAAGATCAACCGAGCTTTTTTGCGCGCCAGACTGGTGTGAACCCTGTCCAGATGGTGCTCCATTAAGCTGAAAAAGCTTCTGCTCAGATATTTAACCATGGCAGCAACTATGATTGGTGTCCCTGCGGGCAAATAGTGATTAATCGCTTGCAACTGATAATCAAAATAAGCTGCTGATTTAGGTTGTTTTATAATAACCAGCGATGCCTTGGGCAAAGGGGAGAGGCTGTCTAGTATTTGGGGTTGCGCCATCGCTGGCCCTTCGCCAAGGTTGGCCTGAAGCGCTAGCTGACTGACGATGGAATCACTCACCAGTAGCGGATCAAACCTGTGTAGCGAAATACCAAGGGCTCCGAAAGTGTCGTTCAATATCAACGGTGATTCTATTTCAACCCGGGTTTCATCAAGGTGTGCCAACAGATACTCATCGGCAGCATCCCAGGCTCTTAGGGTATGGGTTGGGTCGTGGGGGATACGCCGGAGTGGATAGGCACCAAAAGCGCTCTGTAAAATTGGCATAGCCGGGTGTGATGCTCGCATCTATTTAATGACTAGAGGAGGTTAGCCTAAGCTCGACAACCTCATTCAATAATCCTCATACCGACGATAAATATCAGCCTGACCGCTGTTCTTGAACCAAATCACTGAGAAGGGATCTTTGCGCTCACCCATCTCCATACCCGGAGTACCCACCGGCATTTCCGGAACGGAAAGACCCGCAACCTCAGGTTTATCCTGCAATAAACGTTTAATATCATTAGCCGGTACATGCCCTTCAATCACATAACCACCGATAATCGCTGTGTGACATGAAGCGAGCTGCACTGGCACCCCAAACCTTTTCTTGATGGCACCCATATCCAGAACTTTGTTATCCGTAACATTGAAATCATGCTGTCGAAGGTGTTCAAGCCAGTCACCACAACAACCACAGGATTCACTCCTGTATACCGTAATATCACGCACACTAGGAGCTTGCGTTGCCTTGTTCCAGGGGGTTTGTGCCACACAGAGCAAGCTGGTTGTCAGCCCGATAATAAGCAGCACTGCTTTGACTATATTGCTATACGCATCGATTATAGGCACCTTAATATTCCTCCAATAGTTGTCATTTAAAGCGGCTCAAACCAAAAAGTAGATCGATAGCTTTTTCTGAATTTCACTTTCGATTAGACGCAAGTGGTTCAAGATATTCCACAATCAGTTGTAATCGCCTTTCGCCACGATATTCATTAATATCGAGTTTATAAACAATATGAACCCTGGACAGCTTTTGTTCAAGCAGCGGCCTGTCGACAAAAAAAGCGATCGCCTCGACAGGCCTGGTTTTCGAATCTCCGGCCAATATCAGTTTAAGATGTTGGCGGCCCAAAACACGGCTATCCAGCACATCAAAGCGACCATCAAATAACGGCTCGGCAAAACCCTGCCCCCAGGGGCCGGCGCTTCTTAGCAACTGAGCTATATCTAAAGATTGCTGCTCACCGGTTAACGCACCATCAGTTTGCACAGTGGCGTCCAGATCCTGTGCTGTAATCAGGCGTTGAGCGCTTTTGGTGAAAGCCTGGGTGAAAGATTCAAAATCTGCCAGCTGAATTGAAAGACCTGCGGCCATCGCATGGCCACCAAATTTTTGCAATAAACCGGGATATTGACTGGCAACTTCATCCAACGCATCGCGAATATGAAACCCGGGGATGGATCGGGCTGACCCCTTAATTTCGCCACTCCCGGCATCAGCAAAAACGATAACAGGCCGATGGTATCGCTCCTTGATACGCGATGCCAATATACCGATCACACCCTGATGCCAGCCAGGATCAAACAGGCATATTGCTGGCATATCAACCTTTAGATCAAGGTACTCAAGTGCCTCCAAAGCCTGCACCTTCATATCCTGCTCAATCTCTTTGCGAACCTGGTTGAGCTCATCCAGTTGAACAGCCATAGCGAGTGCGCTCTGCGCATCCGTGGCCAGTAGGCACTCGATACCAAGACTCATATCTTCGAGCCTGCCCGCAGCATTTAAACGTGGCCCAACAGCAAAGCCTAGATCACTAGCCACCAACCTGCAGGTATCTTTACCCGCTACCTGTACAAGTGCCATCAGACCAGCACTGGCTTTACCAACACGGATGCGCCTGATGCCCTGCTCTACCAAAATCCGGTTGTTTTGATCCAGAGGCACCACATCGGCAACAGTACCCAGTGCGAC
>JQIA01001496.1_pt1 | contig 12547 bp, 14 predicted proteins | sample 811431 | NCBI WGS metagenome assembly JQIA01 (sample SAMN02998118, study PRJNA258478) | marine sediment metagenome | biome: marine; feature: seafloor; material: sediment; isolation source: oil-polluted sediment collected from 3 locations (0.5 km, 0.7 km and 0.9 km)... | place: USA: Gulf of Mexico ... | reverse complement strand
AAGGGATTATAGTACTCGAACTGGATTTCATATGCCTAAATACATCAATGTGGATAATAATCTAAACCAGACAAAAAAGGCAGGTCAGTCGCGGCGCAGGCGCTCAGGACACTCTACGCTGCGTATGATTATGTTAACAGCAACACTGGCGGTCGTGTCTTTGATACTAGTCGTGGTTTCTATCTACAGTTCGGCGCGTATATCAGCCCTTAACCAAAACAAACATCAACTTGAATACGCTCTGAACAAGACCCAGAATCAACTGGAAACACTGAAGCCTGAAATGGAGGAGGTCAAAGCTAGCCTGAACGAGTTGGTAAATAGCCGGATTCCGGGGCTCTATAAACTTGAAGTCAATAAAGTGATGGACGTGCAAAGTGAACAGATTAAAAATATCGTGTTTACCTTATTAAAGCGTTCAGGGAAAATTTATTATAAATACCTGCTGGTTGTTGAAAATAATAGCGTCAAGAAATTAAGCCCGAGTTTTAAAGTGTTACTGTTTAACCGCAATGGTATCCATGTAGCAACCCATAAAGTTGAGGATGGTACTGTACTCACTGTTGGAGAGAGCAGGGATTATACCTCTGAAATCGAATTTCTCTTTGAAGCTGAGCCTCGCTATTTCTATATCGATAATCTGACCTTGACAGCAGGGTAATAAATGCAGGGCATAAGCTTTGCTTATGCGTATATATTGCCCTTAGTCGATTGATAGCCTATAAATAATAGGTAGGTTGTTGGCATAGAATTAATCTACTGTGGTGGCGTTGCGTTTTGCTCTATGCCTCTACTGAAGCACACTGCACCCTGTTCAACTGATTGCTTTATGCTTACCTATTGATAATTATATGGTTTTTATGGAGATTTTCTATTTTGATTTTTAACCGTGCATTACTGGTGGATGATTCCAGATCGGCCCGCTTTGCGTTAAGAAAGCTGCTGGAGCGAAACGGTATACAGGTAGATGTGGCGGAAGATGCCACGCAAGCATTAGAGTATCTAAACAACAGGCACCCAGATATTATTTTTATGGACCACTTTATGCCTGGGATGGATGGTTTTGAAGTATCTAGGATTATTCGTAATAGCCAGTCGACGGCGGATATCCCGATCGTTATGTGCACCTCAAATGAGGGCGATGAGTATTTCCAGGAGGCGAAAACCAATGGTGCCAACGCCATACTAACCAAGCCCACAACGGCAGCAAAACTGTTTGAAGTGCTCAACGAATTGGAGAATATATCGATCTCACCGGTTCAAGTTCAGGCTGAGAAGAGCGAGCCCGCTGTGACCTGCGCTCAGGATCTCTCGAGACGATCCGGTGATGAACAGTTGGAAGCGCAGATTGCTCGCATGCTGGAATCCCAACTGCCACAGCTTCGAGAAAACGTCACTTCCGGGCTTGATATGATCATCAAACCCCTGCTGCAAAGCTATATCGAAAAAGCCGTGGTACCGATGCGCCAAGAGCTTGACAGCCTTGTAGAGCAGCGATGCAGAGAGCTGTTTGAATCAACCAGTCAGGTAAAGCTGGAGCTAATGGTCGTTGAAGAATTAGCACAGATGCGGGAACAAATTGAAGCTGAATTTAGTGAGCAGATAGCAGATATCTATTCTGGTATTGGTAAACTCAGAGCGAGTCAGTCATTGAAGAAAGCGGATTCAGGGTTGGTCAAAGTGCTGAGTGAACAGGCCGCTGACACTGCTAGGAAGGAGGCGGCTAAAGCCCTTGTAGATGTTCAAAATCTGGCTTGTCAAAGCGCTCAGAATGAAACCAACACCCTGTTTAAAACAGTAAAAAAAGAGTTTTCAGTGGAGGTTGATCACAAATTATCCCTTGCTGCGGATGCAGCGGCTCAAAAGGCTAGGCAGGAGGCGTATCAGGTCTCCTGTGAAAAGGTGCAGCAGGCTGGTGTGCAGATAAAGAAACGGTTTGGCCGTTTATTCTTTGTGAGTGGCGTTGCATTATTCACAGCGACACTGGCAGTTTTCGGAATGCTGTACCTGCTAAGGGCCTGACTCAGGTGCGTCATCTCTCTGGCTGTTTCTTAACAGATGTTTAGCATGAACATAGTAAAGCGCGGAAGAAAATAGCGCCAGGCTGGCTAATGCTTCAAGAATGATAGCAAGCCCCGGTTGTAGCGCAAGCCCGAGCACGGCTTTGGTAACATAGATCAGTAAAACGCACCCAAGACCTATATGGGCGTGGTTGCTGCCCTTTAATATCCAGGGCAGAAAAGCCAGTAGCGGCAGTGTTGCAATCAATAACAGCTCCAGCGCCAGCTGGTCGCTATTATCGATTCGCCAGTTGATCACAAGCATCACTAGCAGAGCAGCATAGGTGGTCAGAGTAAGTTTTCGACTCAGGCGAATATGTGCGGTGGGGTTCATGACGACCTAGAGGATCTCCAATACTTGCTCTGGTGGCCTGCCCAGAGCTGCCCTGTCATCGGTTTCAACAATGGGGCGTTCGATAAGAATAGGATTTTCAACCATGGCTTTGATTAGCTCAGCTTCGGAAAGACGGGTCTCTTTAAGGTTAAGTTTGCTGTATTGTGCCTCGCCTTTGCGCAGCAGATCGCGAGCAGAAATTTTCAGTTTTCCCAACAACTCCGTGAGCTTATTTTCACTCGGGGGGGTATCAAGATAAAGAACAATTTCCGCGTTAATGCCCTGTTCCTGCAGGAGTTGCAGTGTTTTCCGTGACTTGGAGCAGCGTGGGTTGTGATAAATAGTGATCTGGCTCATCTGTATTTTGCCTCCGGCGGCTACACTGCATCAGTGGGGTCCATTCATTCGGATTGAAACAAAGGCAGATTTAATCATCTTCCATCTGTGTTTTCTAGATTAAAAAGAATATTAAGCTGTAGATTAGTAAGGTTGGGGGTAAATGCATGTCTAAAATCTGTTTGCATGGTTATGTTTCAGGTGTAGTGCAGGGTGTTTGGTACCGCCAGTCCACGCGCCAGCAGGCATTGGCCGCCGGGGTGAGTGGCTGGGCGAAAAATCTGGCTGATGGGCGGGTTGAGGTGCTGCTGTGTGGTGAAGATGAAGCTGTTAGCCAGGTTGAACACTGGCTACACCGAGGGCCGGTCAGGGCCAACGTCAGCTCTGTTGAATCAGAGGTAGTCGGCTGGCAGGACGTTGATGGGTTTGATACCTATTGATTATTGGTGAGCCAATGTCTTTCCCAGGCCAGTAACACCTTTTCCGGATACCTTGTTTTACCCAGGCTACCATTATAACGAGCCAGAGCTCGAATCAGACCACCCTCTTCCTGTTTCAGGTAATAACTGATAATAGTGCAGCCATAGCGCAGGTTGGTAAGGGTATCGATCAGGTTATCTTCGGGCCGACCGATTTCCTGTTTCCAAAAAGGCATCACCTGCATGAGCCCCTGAGCACCTGAAACGGATAGCGCATAGGGATCAAAATGGCTCTCAATTTCGATAATAGATAGAATCAGTTCGGGCTTTACTCCAGCTCTGGAGGCTTCCTGATGGAGTAGTCTCAGTATGGTTAATCGTTGGCTCTGATCCTTGATAAAAGGCTCAAGCCGAGTAGACATATCCACCAGCCAGACCTCAGCATCAAAGCGGTCACGAAAACTGTCGGCCTGGGTGATGCTCTGCTTGAGCAGCACCCGAATTTCGTCATCGACCTGCTGAGGCTGGCTGGTTGATGAGGCACACAGAGGCTGAGCCAGCAGCAACAGAAGCAATCCTAAGGCCGATAGCATCCTAGGTGGGTGATAGCAGTGAGCGGATAGACTCAATGACCGATTCCACTTTAATGTCGATTTTTTCGGCACTGCGTCGTCCCTGATATTCTAAAACACCCTCTTTTAGTCCACGGTCACCGATAATTAACTGATGTGGAACACCAATCAACTCCATATTTGCAAACTTGACGCCGGTGCTGACCTTCTTGTCCCGATCATCCAGAAAGACCTCATAGCCCAAAGCGATCAGTTCCTCATAGATACGATCAGCTGTTTTACGAACCAATGGTGATTTCTCGTAATTTAGCGGGATGATTCCGATCTGAAATGGGGTAAGCCCGTTTGGCCAGATGATGCCCCGTTTGTCATGGTTTTGTTCAATAGCAGCGGCCACCACCCGGGTTACCCCTATGCCGTAACAGCCCATGGTCATGACCTGTGCTTTGCCGTGTTCGGTGAGTACCGTGGCATTCATGGCTTGCGCGTATTTGTTGCCAAGCTGAAAAATATGGCCGACCTCGATGCCGCGTTTTAAAATCAGGTTGCCCTTGCCATCCGGGCTTGGGTCGCCAGCTTCTACGTTACGCAGATCTGCAACCTGCGTGATTGAGCAATCACGCTCCCAGTTAACCCCGGTCATATGCTGGTCATCCCGGTTTGCACCGCAGGCAAAGTCGGCCAGTGCGGCAGCGCTACGATCCACCAGAACCGGGATAGAAAGCCCAACAGGGCCGAGTGACCCAGGATTGCAATGCAGCAGGCTTTGAATCTCCTGATCACTGGCGAAGGTAAGCGGAGAAAGTACGTGCGGCAGCTTTTCTGCCTTGATCTCGTTGAGGGTGTGGTCACCGCGTAAAATGAGCGCCACCAGTGTGTTTGCGTCACCTTCTGTTTCGCCGTGTACCAACAGGGTTTTTATCAGTTGTGTCTTCTGGATTTGCAAAAATGAGGAGACCTGCGCTATGGTTTTTTGCCCTGGTGTGGCCACCGATTGCATCTCGTCGCTCGGTTCGGGGCGCGGTTGCTCGGGAGCAAGAGCCTCTGCCATTTCAACATTGGCTGCATAATCACTGCTGTCACTGACCGCTATCAGGTCCTCACCGGACTGAGCCAAAACGTGAAATTCTTGGGAGGCACTGCCGCCGATACTGCCGGTGTCGGCAGCAACAGAGCGGAAGTCCAGATCCATGCGTGTGAAAATCCGGCTGTAAACCTCATGCATCTCATCATAGGTTTGTTGCAGGCTTGCCTGGTCAATATGGAAGGAGTAGGCGTCCTTCATAATAAATTCCCGGGAGCGCATGACGCCAAAGCGGGGCCTGACCTCATCCCGAAACTTGGTCTGTATCTGGTAGAAGCTGACGGGCAGCTGTTTGTAGCTCTTTAACTCGTGGCGAGCGATGTCTGTGATCACCTCTTCGTGGGTTGGGCCCAGGCAAAATTCTCTATCGTGCCTGTCCTTGAAACGTAAGAGTTCAAGGCCAAACTGCCCCAGTCGCCCCGATTCTTCCCATAGCTCGGTGGGTTGCACTACTGGCATAACCAGTTCCAGGGCGCCGGCCAGGTCCATCTCCTCACGAATAATTTTTTCAGCTTTACGCAATACCCTTAGTCCCAACGGTTGCCAGGAGTATAGTCCTGCAGCCAGTTTGCGTATCATGCCAGAACGCAGCATGAGTTGATGGCTGATGACTGTTGCATCGGCGGGTGTTTCTTTTAGTGTGTTGATTAAAAATTTTGTCGCTCTCATCGGGAGTTTCTGGCACTCTGGTTATTGGCAGCCCAATCATTGGGTGGCCGCGTTGTTTATAATCAGAATTGTAAGCGGCGGGCGCATGATATTCCAGTCAATCGCGACAAGAAGCCCCTCTTTTACGATATTAAGCGCGGCCATTATCGGAGGCAGAAACGGATGGAAAAACCCTTTTCCCAGGCCTGTGAAAATAATAAACAACCCATACTGGAGATCCTTGCGAGCGCCTTTTGTGGGGTGACCCGTGTCTTGGAGATTGGTAGTGGTTCAGGACAGCACATCATCTGGTTTGCTGAACATCTGCCCCGCCTGCACTGGCAACCGACCGAGATGAGTGAGAATCTGCAGGGGATTCGCCTCTGGCTGAAAACAGTGCAACTTCAAAACATTGCAGAGCCGCTAAGGCTGAACGTAGAGTCTCTGCCCTGGTCAGTACCGCAGCTTGATGCGATCTTCTCTGCCAACACCCTGCATATCATGGCCAAACGGCAGGTGCGCTGTTTTTTCAAGGGGGTTAAGCAGATATTGCCGGTAGGGGGGTGTGTTTGTGTTTATGGTCCTTTTAACTATGCCGGTGAATATAGCAGTGAGAGTAATGCTCGATTTGATGTATGGCTCAAGCGGCAGAGTTTACACAGTGGCATCCGTAATTTTGAGTGGGTGAATGAGCTGGCCTCTGAGGCCGGTCTTAGTCTCGTTGCGGATCATGATATGCCGGCTAATAACCGTTTGCTGGAATGGGTGCGGCGTGGCTGATATTTGGTTTTAAGAGAGCATTTGTGCAAAGGTCTCTTGAAATTATTTGGGTGGTTGGCCGTACAAAGCAGGAGCTGCGGGTTTCTTTAATCATCTGGAGTTTTAAAGGGTAGTAACGAGCAGGCCCCCTTGATGTATTGCTCAATCCAGATCTGCTCTTTTTGTAAAAATGCGCCGACGGCTGTCCTGAATGGCTTGTTTTCGAGCCAGTGCATGGAACAGGTCTCAATGGGGGTAAAACCCCGCAATATCTTATGTTCGCCCTGGGCGCCGGGATCAAACCATTCAAGCCCCTGTGCGATACAGTAATCAATACCCTGATAATAGCAGACCTCAAAATGAAGGCAGTTATACTCCTCAAGGCACCCCCAGTAGCGTCCGTAGAGCGCCTGGTCACTTTTCAGGCTAAGCGCTGCTGCAACAGGCCGCTGCTCCCGATAGGCCATAATCATGATTAGTGCGTCAGGCATTTTCTCTAGTAACTGAAGAAAAAAATCAAGTGTCAGGTAGCCATGGCGACCACGTTTATTATAGGTAGACTGGTAGCAGCGATAAAAGGTCTGGATGTTTTCTGTGCTGATATCGCAGCCCTCCAGGCACTGTATATGAATGCCCTGTTCAGCGATGCGTCGTCTTTCACGTTTGATGTTTTTGCGACGCCTGGAGTTGAAGTGGCTCAGATAATGATCAAAATCCTGATAACTCCGGTTAAACCAATGGTATTGGCAACCCTTGCGTAGCGCCAATCCGGTTGCCGGGTCGGCAATCAGTACTCGATCGTTTTTATCGGGGAATAGCAGGTGAAAAGATGAGTAGCCCTGGTTTATACAAAGGTGTTTGATATGGGTTATCACTTTTTCAGTGATGATTACCCGGTCGATTTCAGGGGTGCAAATTAAGCGCGGCCCAGCAACTGGAGTGTAGGGGATGGCGCAGACCAGCTTTGGGTAGTAGCTCAGTCCGTGGCTATGGTAGGCATCTGCCCAGGCCCAATCGAACACATACTCGCCCCAGGAATGCTCTTTGATGTAAAGCGGCATGGCGGCAATCAGCCGTTGCGCCTCATCTCGTACCGTCAGGTGATAGGGTTGCCAGCCGGTGCCCGGGCCGATGCTCCCTGATGACTCAAGAGCGGACAGATACTGGTGGAGAATAAAAGGGTAGCGGGTATTGGTCAGCCGGTTCCATTCGTCGCTATCGATATTTGAAAGCTGACTGGTATGCTCTACGCAGAAGTTTGTGTCTGGCTTAATGGTATCCATCTGCTGATGATGATAAATTGACAGCTCGCTAATGGGAACAAAAAATAGCAAGGGAGACCCGGACAGATGTTTCGACTGGATTCGCAATTAGCGGCAGATACTACCGTACTTGGGGATTTTCCACTGTCTAGGTTGCTGCTTAGCAAAGACGCCAATTACCCCTGGTGTATTTTGGTGCCTCGTTGCGAAGACATAACCGAGATATACCATTTGACTGAGCAGGACCAGCAACAGCTATTGGTTGAGTCCAGCCATTTGGCACAGGTGCTGATGGGTATTTTTAAAGGCGATAAAATGAATATAGCCGCCCTGGGTAATATGGTGACGCAACTGCATCTTCACCATATTGTGCGGTATCGCGATGATATAGCCTGGCCGGGGCCGGTTTGGGGTAAAGGGCCTGCTCGACCCTATCCGAGCGGCCAGCTGCTGGAGAGAGCGGCTATTATTGCCTCACAGTTAGGAGAGGGCTTCGAAAAGGGTCAGTAGAGGAGGACGCAGCATTCAGGCCCGAGGTGCTGCCTACCCCTTGAGTTTCAGCTATTCCATCTCCATAAAATGGAGTACAATCATGCCCTTTTATTTGGTGTGAGTCCGGTGTGTTATTCGGTATTGAATTCACGAAGTTAGCATACTTGAGGAGTATTTGGAGAGTAAAGAGTTATGCCTATTTATGAATATCAATGTGGTGACTGTGGTCATCAGTTGGAAAAATTGCAAAAAATGAGTGAAAAACCACTCACGGACTGCCCCGAGTGTGCGGAACCGGAATTAAAGAAAGTCATATCGGCCAGTGCGTTTCGCCTTAAGGGCGGGGGCTGGTATGAGACGGACTTTAAATCTGGCAGCAAGAAGAATCTTGTTGGGGACGCTGGCGGAACCCAGAGTAAGGCTTCTGCGAAACCTACATCCTCAAAGGGTAGTTCCGCTGATTCAAGCAGCAAGACCGCAAGCGCAACAGCGAGCGGATAACTCAAAAGTTTTCAGGAGCGATAGAAAAAATTATGCGCAGCCATTATTGCGGCGAGTTAAACGAATCATTGATTGGTCAGGAAGTTGAACTTTGCGGTTGGGTGCACCGACGCAGGGATCATGGTGGGGTTATTTTTCTCGATATGCGGGACCGGGAGGGCATCGCCCAGGTTGTTTTCGACCCTGATACCCAGAATAGCTTTTCCGAAGCGGAGAAGGTTCGGGGCGAATTTGTACTGCAGATTCGCGGTAGGGTCAGGGCGCGCCCCGAGGGCACTGTTAATCCGGATATGCCTACCGGTGGTGTAGAGGTTCTGGGCAAGGAACTGACAATACTTAACCGTTCGGAAACCCCTCCCTTCCAGCTTGATGAGCATGCACATGTGGGGGAGGAGGTGCGTCTCAAGTATCGCTATGTTGACCTGCGCAGACCCGAGATGCTGGAAAAGCTCAGGTTTCGCTCTAAAGTTACCAGCGGTATTCGAAATTTCCTTGATAGTGAAGGGTTTTTAGATATTGAAACCCCCATTTTGACCCGTGCAACTCCGGAAGGTGCCCGGGATTATCTGGTTCCTAGTCGAACTCACCCCGGACAATTTTTCGCGCTTCCCCAGTCTCCACAGTTATTCAAACAGCTGTTAATGGTTTCAGGGATGGACCGTTACTACCAGATTGCTAAATGTTTTCGTGATGAAGATCTACGTGCTGACCGGCAGCCAGAGTTTACCCAGATTGATATAGAGACCTCCTTTATGGATGAAGAGGCCATTATGGGTATTACTGAGCGGATGATGGTTCAGCTGTTCCATGATCATCTGGGTGTTGATTTCGGGAAATTTCCAAGGCTGACCTTTGCTGAAGCTATGGATCGCTACGGCAGTGATCGACCAGATCTGCGTAATCCGTTGGAGCTGGTTGATATCAAGGACCTGATGCAATCCGTTGATTTTAAAGTGTTCAGTGGTCCGGCCAATGATGCTAAGGGCAGGGTGGCTGCACTGAAGGTGCCAGGTGGAGCAAAACTGAGCCGCAAGGAGATCGATGGCTACACCAAGTTTGTGGGTATTTATGGTGCCCGTGGGCTGGCCTGGATAAAAGTTAATGATGCAGAGGCTGGGCTGGAAGGCCTGCAATCCCCCATCGTCAAGTTTATGCCGGAAGAAGTGGTTACCGCTCTGATGCAGCGTCTTAAAGTTGAGTCGGGTGATATCATATTTTTTGGTGCAGATAAGAGCAAGGTGGTCAATGAAGCCTTAGGGGCCTTGCGGGTAAAAGTGGGTGAAGATCTTGAGCTGCTTCAGTGCAAGTGGGCACCCTGTTGGGTGGTCGATTTTCCCATGTTTGAGGAAAACGCAGACGGCGGCTTGACATCCCTTCACCATCCCTTCACTGCACCGTCCTGCTCAATCGATGAGCTGCGTAAAGAGCCAGCAGTAGCGCTCTCTCGTGCCTACGATATGGTCCTAAATGGTACAGAGTTGGGAGGAGGGTCAATTCGTATTCATGATAAAGAGATGCAGGAAGCCGTATTAGAGGTGCTGGGAATCGGCGATGATGAGGCCCAGGAAAAATTTGGTTTTCTGCTCGATGCACTGAAATATGGCTGTCCGCCTCATGGTGGGCTTGCTTTCGGTCTGGATCGCATCATTATGCTGATGTCTGGCGCGCAGTCTATTCGTGAAGTGATCGCATTTCCAAAAACCCAGAGTGCAGCCTGTGTGATGACCGATGCCCCAGGTGAGGTGGCGACAGAACAGCTGCGCGAACTGAGCATCCGGGTACGCAAGCCGGTAGTGGAAGAACCTCAGGGCAGTTAATTGACAGGGGCCTTCCTATTCAAAGTTGGCCATTAACAGATCTATCTGGAGTGAGTGAATGGCGGGTCATAGCAAGTGGGCCAATATTAAGCACCGCAAGGCTGCACAGGACAAAAAACGCGGGAAAGTGTTCACCAAAATTATTCATGAGCTGACGGTAGCGGCTCGGGAAGGTGGCGGTAACCCGGAGGACAACCCCCGGTTGCGGCTGGTGATGGATAAAGCAATGGGCGCTAATATGCCCAAAGATACGATGAAGCGGGCAATTGACAGAGGTGCTGGCAATGGCGATATGGATAACATGGAGGAGGTTATCTATGAGGGTTATGCCCCGTCCGGTGTTGCGGTGATGGTAGAAACGCTCACCGATAATCGCAATCGTACTGTTGCAGAGGTGCGGCACGCCTTCACCAAGTCAGGTGGTAACCTGGGGACAGATGGTTCGGTAGCCTATCTTTTTTCAAAAAAAGGAGTGATCACCTTTGCTCCGGATGCTGATGAAGATCAGGTAATGGAGGTTGCTCTGGAGGCGGGCGCTGAAGATGTGGTTAATCATGAGGATGGATCCATTGATGTAGAAACGCTTCCGGAAGAATTTGTCCTGGTTGAGGCAGCCCTGAAACAGGCGGGGTTGGAGCCGGTCGATGCAGAGGTTGCAATGGTACCAGCAACCTCTGTCGAATTGGATGTAGAAACAGCTGAGAAGGTATATCGGTTGGTGGAGATGTTGGAAGATCTGGATGATGTGCAGAACGTGTTCAGCAATGCAGAGTTCCCCGATGAAGTTTTAAATGGCTAGACCTCAGCCGCTAGGGTTCCTGTTATGGTTGTGAACTGTAGTTTGAGCCGTGAGTACCTGAATCGATGCCATTAATTTTGGGTATTGATCCAGGTTCGCGTATTACTGGTTTTGGGGTGGTGAACTGGTTGGGCAATCAATGTACCTATGTCGATAGCGGTTGCATCCGTTTGACGCATGAGTCTCTGCCAGACCGGTTGCAGCAGATTTATCAGGGTATTACTCAGTTGGCAACAACCTACAGCCCGCAGGAAATGGCTATCGAAAAAGTATTTATGGCACGTAACCCTGATTCCGCACTGAAACTGGGCCAGGCCAGGGGCGCTGCTATTGTAGCAGGTGTCAACCAGGGGATGCCGGTTTCTGAATATTCTGCGCGCCAGGTTAAGCAGGCTGTGGTGGGCAAGGGTGCTGCCAGCAAAGATCAGGTTCAGCATATGGTGACAGTGTTGCTTAAACTGGAGAAAACACCCCAGGAAGATGCCGCCGATGCTTTGGGTATTGCACTGTGTCATGCGCATACTCAGCAAAGCCTGATCAGAATGGCACGAACTGGCGGTAGCGTCAGGCGTGGTCGCTTGCATCACAAATAACTGGCAAATATGAGATGAGCAAAAACAGATGATTGGACGACTCACGGGTAAACTGATTGTGAAGGCACCTCCTGATATCTGTGTTGATGTACAGGGAGTTGGCTACGAACTGCAGGTTCCGATGAACACCTACTACCAGCTGCCAGAAATTGATCATGGTGTGGTGCTTTTCACTCATTTGGTGGTGCGCGAAGATGCCCAGCTGCTCTATGGCTTTATCGATGAGCAGCAACGTACCCTGTTTCGCGCGTTGATTAAAATAAGTGGCGTGGGGCCCAAGTTGGCCCTGGCTATTTTATCTGGGATGAATGCCAGTGAATTTGTTCGGGTGGTCACACATGATGATGCGGCTGCGCTGGAACGGTTGCCGGGTATCGGAAAAAAAACCGCAGAGCGGCTAATTATTGAGATGCGCGATAAGCTTAAAAACTGGGAAATTGCAGATGGTGGCGCTACTGGACAAAATCCTGTAGCAGCCGGTCGCCGCGCCCTAGAAGAGGCTGAAAGTGCTTTGATAGCGCTGGGTTACAAGCAGAAGGAAGCTCAACGGGCCATTAAATCCGTTGCGCAGGAAGATATGAGCAGTCAGAACCTGATCCGTCAGGCGCTGAGTGTAATATGAAAACCGGATAGACCAAAGTCACCATGATTGAATCTGATCGTATGGTCTCGGCGCAGACCACTCAAGTAGAGGAGAGGCAGGATAGGGCAATACGCCCGGTCAGCCTGTCCGAGTATATTGGCCAAAAAGTGGTTCGAGAGCAGATGGATATTTTTATTCGAGCAGCTCGGGGCCGGTCAGAGGCGCTGGATCACTGTCTTATCTTTGGCCCGCCAGGGCTGGGTAAAACCACACTGGCCAATATTATAG
>JQIA01001495.1_pt1 | contig 12554 bp, 12 predicted proteins | sample 811431 | NCBI WGS metagenome assembly JQIA01 (sample SAMN02998118, study PRJNA258478) | marine sediment metagenome | biome: marine; feature: seafloor; material: sediment; isolation source: oil-polluted sediment collected from 3 locations (0.5 km, 0.7 km and 0.9 km)... | place: USA: Gulf of Mexico ... | reverse complement strand
AACCGTAAGGTCGTTGGTTCGATCCCAACTGGAGGAGTTTATTTTTTTTATTAGATGATATATAGATAAAAAAAATTATTATTTTACGATAATGCAAATTTTATTAATTCCAGTTCAATATTCATATATAAATATGAATCAAATCCTGATCCGTAATATATATCAGATATTTTTTCCTTTTCTTTATTATTTAATTCTAATTTTATTGTTTTTTGTTGAATATTAGGATGTATTGAATCAAATGATTTTAAAAAAGTTTTTCTAAAAGGTTTAAAGCCGGAAAACCATTCATCACAACTTTCTGTTTTAATTACTTGATGTAATATATGATGTGGTAAAATTCCTTTATTATTTCCATTAATGACATTATATAAATTTAAAAATCGACTAATACATATTTCTTTTTCACTATGCATTTTTTTTTATTATTTAATAATTTAAATAAATTATAAATCAATTTTGTATTTAAATAAATAGGTAAATTATAGATTAGCCTATATAATTAGTTGATATCCCCTTAAATTTATATATAAACTATAATTAATAATAACAAAATATTTTTTCCTTTTTAACAAATTAGGATAATGATTTACCTGGTCTAATAATACAACTTTTATTTTTTTTATTTATATATATTATTATATATATATAATGGAAGAAACAAATAATAAAGAAAATTGTAATATATGTTACACATCTTTAGTTAATATGAAACATTGTGATAAATGTAATAAATGTACCTCTTATGATTTAACTCACTGTGATAAATGTAATAAATGTACATTATATCATTTAAAACATTGTGATAAATGTAATAAATGTGTGCGATCAGATTATAAACATTGTGATAAATGTAATAAATGTATAAATAATTTTAAATCACATTGTGATAAATGTAATAAATGTAATATTTCTAGTTTTATACATTGTGATAAATGTAATAATTGTGTATATACTGATAATCAACATTGTAATTTATGTAATAAATGCTATCCTAAAATATTTAAACATTGTTATGAATGTAATACTTGTCAAAATCCGGAAGATAGCAGTCATGAATGTGATTGTACATATGATGGTACATTTATGTAATTTTTTGATTATATAAAATATATCATCAAATTTAGTTATTAACATATATTCTTCTTATACCGTCGACTATATGTTAATCAGTATCATAATTTATAAAAAAAAGATATCTTAATTTTTTTATTTTTAATTAGCGTTATAAAAATGTTTAAATAAAAAAATTAATTAATAATTTATTTTAAAATAATATTTCATACAAAATAACTTAATTTTTAACCCGTCTTCTATCTTATATGGTACTTTAAAATAATTTAATTTTTTTGTATAATTATTACTTAAATTATTATTAATATACATAAAATATGATAAATTAATTAATTTTGATAAATATTTACATCCTTCATCATTTATATTATTATTATTTAAATATAATATTTTTAAATTTATCAGTTTTGATATAAATTTACATCCTTTATTATTTATATTATTATTATTTAAATGTAATTCTTGTAAAATAGTTAAACTAAATAAATATTTACACCCTTTATTAGTTATATTACTATTATCATTCAATAACAATTCTTTTAAATTATTTAGTTTAGATAAATATTTACATCCTTTATTACTTATTTTATTATGATTCAATGATAATCTTTTTAAATTTGTTAGTTTAGATAAATATTTACATCCTTTATTATTTATATTAGTATTATTTAAATCTAAAACTATTAAATTACTTAGTTTAGATAAATGTTTACATCCTTTATCATTTATATTATTATTATTTAAATTTAATATTTTTAATTTTATATGTTTAGATAAAAGTTTACATCCTTTATCATTTATATTATTATTATCTAAATTTAATAATTGTAAATTAATTAGTTTAGATAAATGTCTACATCCTGTATTATTTATATTATTATCATTCAAATATAAATATATTAAATTAATTACTTTAGATAAATGTTTACAACCTTTATCACTTATATTATTATTATTTAAATAAATTATAATATATTTATTTAAACTAAATAAATATTTGCATCCTTTATCACTTATATTATTATAACTTAAATTTAATAACATTAAATTATTTAGTTTAGATAAATGTTTACATCCTTTATCACTAATAATATTATTATTTCTTAAATCTAATTGTTCTAAATTATATAATTTAGATAAATGTTTACATCCTTTATCACATAAAATATTATTATTATTATAGTTAATTAATTTTATATTTTTATTATATTGTTTTTTACATAATAAACACATTATATAAAAATATAAAATATTAATCAATTTTTAAAATAATATTTCATACAAAATAACTTTTTTATTTAAATTATTAGATAAATTTAATCCGTTTAAATCACTCAGTTTCGATATATATTCACATTAATTATTACTTTTATTATTATAGTTAATTAATTTTATATTTTTATTAAAAAAAATATACTTTTTTATAAAAATATAAAATTAATTAACGGTTCTATTATATATATTTAATTAAATATTAATTAAATTTAAAATAATATTTCATACAAAACAACTTAATTTTTAATCCATTTTCTATTTTATATGGATATTTAAAGTAAATCAAATATATTTTATAATTATTACTTATATTATAATAACTTAATTCTAATTTTTTTAAATTACTTAGTTTCGATAAATATTTACATCCTTGATCACCTATATTAGTATAAGTTAAATCTAATATTTGTAAATTAGTTAGTTTTGATAAATATTTACAACCATTATCATTTATATTATTATTATTTAATTCTAAATTTTGTAAATTTGTTAGTTTAGATAAATATTCACACCCTTGATCATTTATATTATTATTATTTAATTCTAATATTTGTAAATTAGTTAGTTTTGATAAATATTTACATCCTTGATCACCTATATTAGTATTATATAAATATAATATTTGTAAATTATTTAGTTCTGATAAATATTTACATCCTTGTTTACCTATATTATTTTCATTTAACTCTAATATTTGTAAATTAGTTAGTTTTGATAAATATTCACATCCACTATCATTTATTTTATTATTAGATAAATGTAATTTTTTTAAATTAATTAGTTTAGATATATATTCACATCCTTGATTATTTATATTATTTTTACTTAAAACTAATATTTTTAAATTAGTTAGTTTAGATATATATTCACATCCACTATCATTTATTTTATTATTAGATAAATGTAATTTTTTTAAATTAGTTAGTTTAGATATATATTCACATCCTTGATCACTTATATTATTAAGAGATAAATATAATTCTTGTAAATTAATTAATTTAGATAAGTGTTCACATCCTTGATCACTTATTGAATTTATACTTAATTCTAATATTTGTATATTAATTAGTTTAGATATATATATACATCCTTCATTTTGTATAATACCACATTCTATATCTAATGTTTGTAAATTAATTAAATTTGATATATGTTTACAACCATTATTATTTACATTAGCATCCCATAATTCTAATTTTTTTAAATTAGTTAGTTTAGATAAATATTTATAACCTTTATCACATAATTCATAATTAATACGTTTAATTAATATTATATCTTTATTATATTGTTCATTACAAAAAATACACATTAGTATATAAAAAAATAAAATATTAATCAAATTTAAAACAATTTATTATTTCTTTTAATATTTTATAGAATAAGTATGAATAATTACTGTATACATTAATATATTATATTGTATTGTACATATTTTACTAGATTTTATATAGTTTTAATTCCTCCAATATATTCGCTCACAGTTTAATATATTGATAATTCTTAAACTATCCTTTCTATTAAAACCTGTGTCATATATCGTAAAAATATTGTCATTTTTATCAATTCAATTTCTTTTTTCCACTTTTGTTTTAAATATAGGATAAATATCGGGTTGTTGATTGTTATTTATACATAATAAATCTGATGATTTTAATGTATGTGATGGATCCATTGGTGTTTCATAAGGTATACCTATTTGACCACAATAATATGCAGGTATAGAGTATATATGCATTTCATCTCCTTCACATTCAGCTTCTTCTTCAGTATCAAACAATTTTGATATTTTTTTTCCTGTGAAGTATACCCACTTTCCTTTATTATCTTCTTTAAATTTCTTCGATTGTTTTTCGTGCCAAGTTTTAAATGCTTCAAATTCTTCATCTAAAATCTTTTTCTTTAAATCGTGTAAGAATTTTGGACGAATAACACGTTTTTTTATAAGAGTTATTAATTTTTCCCATTGTCCTGATTTTCGTAAAGCTCTTTCATTATAATCATCCATAATTTTTAATAAGAATATTTTCTGTATGTATATTATAGGTGGTATATTTTATTACTGACTCTTTTCTCTTTGCACGCTATAATTAAAAAAAAACATAAATTAATTTAAACAAAAAAAATTGATTTTATTTTATTTAAATTAATTATAGTTTTATAAAAATATGTTTTGTAATATTTGCTGTGATAATGTTAATAAATTGATTATATGTATTAACATTAAACATGATAAAGATAATAATATATATAATAAATGTAATTTTAGTGCATGTAAGGATTGTATTAAAAATTATACATTATCATCAAATAAATATATGAATTGTATGCAATGTGGTGAATTTTGGTCAAGAGAATTTATTTATAATATATTTAATGATGATAATGATAATGATTTTATTATAAATGAATATTATAATCATAAAAACAACATATTATTTAATAATATTATAAATTCAGTAATAACTAAAAACAATTTACAATTATATGATTTAAAAAACAAATTTTTAAATATAAAACAAACTTTATATTTAAAAAATAAATTATTAGAATTAAATACTAAAATTAATAATAATATTGATTTTAAAAATTATATATTATCTTTAAATAAATTTGAGTATATTAATAAAAAAATAATAAATATGTATACATATTATTATAATATGTATAATAATAACAATTCATCTGAATATATAAAATTAATAAATATTAATGAAGATACTATTAATAATAATATTAATAATATTATAAAAATTATAAATTCATTATCTATATATAATTATAATTATTGGTATAAATATTATCAAGATTATATAAAGAAAGATAATAAAAATATGTATATTATTAATTATGTAAATATAATTAATAAGGATATTATTAAGGAAGATAATGATATTTTTAATATTAAATGTGCAACAGAAAATTGCAAAGGTATTTTAAATAATAATGAATATTATTGTTTAATATGTGAACAATATACTTGTAATTTATGTCATGAATTAAAGAGTATGGATCATACTTGTGATCAAAATAATGTGTTAACTGTATCTTTATATATAAAAGATAGTAAACCGTGTCCTAAATGTAAAATATTTATATTTAAAATTGAGGGATGTTCAATGATGTTTTGTACAAAATGTTTTACATCTTTTAACTGGAATACTGAAAAAATATATAAAAATAATATTCATAATCCACATTATTTTGAAATGTTAAGAAATATGGATGTTAATATTAATTTATGTGATGATGAAATTAATATTAATAATCCAATAATTAAACAAGATACCACTGTACTTAACATTATTCAAAGAATTAATCATTTATCTGAAGTTGAATTAGATCCAACTGAAATACAAGGTAATAATAAAATATTTCATTTTAATAATAATATTATTGATATAAATAATGAATTAATAATTCGATATAAATATAATCATATTAATGAAAATTATATAAAAAATAAATTATTACAAAATGAGGATAATCATTTAAAAAATATTGAGTTAAATGAAATAATGAATGTATTAATTCAAAGTACACGTTCAATTATATTATCATATTCAAATGAATGTAATAATCATAATCGTGAAAAATATTTAGAAAAAATAAACAATATAAGAGATGAAATTAATAAAGGATTATATAATATTAGTAAATGGTATTATAATAATTATTATTATTCAATTGATAATAATTATAAAATTAATAAAATTAAAATTTAATATGTTTAAATTTTTATATAAAATTATTACTTATATTATCATTAGAATTAACTGAATATGTTTTTTTGTTTAAATGTACTTATAATAATATTATCAATTTGAATTTTATATATCTAAATATATGTTTTAACTTTATCCAATTCATTTTTATTTTTTTATAAATAATATTCTATCATAATATTATCCATTGATAACAAATTAAGTAATAGTTGTTAGATTATATGTGTTGGTCGTTTGTGATGTTTACAACTCATTGTATATGTTGTAAAAAAAAGAAAAAATACAAATAATATGTTTGGAAATCTTTTTATTCATCATCCAAATGAGGCGTTAAATGTTCTTTGGTTAAAACTCCTACATTAATTATATTCAATAGCAAATATGTACGTTTAAATTTATTGCAATAATATTCGATTTTGAAAGTTTTATAATATTTCCAATTTACAAATTTTTTATGAACAATTCCAAACAATGCAATTCCCAATCCACTTGTATCAATTAATGTTGATTGATGTGTTTCATTTAAAAAGTATCGAAATGGTTGAATTCTAATTAATTCCCAACCCACTGTTGATCTTGTAAAAGATACAATATCGAGTTTTATTATTTTTTCTTGAGAATCATTATCATCTTTTTGTTCAAGCATTATAGTCAATACTTTATGAAAATATGAACTTATATGTGAATTATACATACTTTTAGTTTTTTTTAATACATCATATAGATTATCTTCATGATTTTTTTTTAGATATATATCTTTTTGTATACGTGTTTCATCCAGTAGATTATCTTTATCCAATAATTTTTTGATATCCCATAATTTGGATTCATAACTAGATGGTGCAAAAAAAACCCATAAAGAAAATATTTGATGGTATACATATTATAGCTCTAGTAATAATTACTGAATATGGTATAAATTTATTTTTTAACTCATCTAATTCAGCAATCATTTGACCATTTGTAAATGTTGGTTTCATATTTATTTTACAAATTATATAATTTATAATTAGTTAAAATCAATTTTTTATATAATCATATTACACATTTTTTACGTCATATTATTATTACTCAAACAAATTTTATTATTTAACAATGTTAACTTTTATCGCCGACAGTCATTTCATAAGATAAAGCTTTATCGAACTTGGAAAGAAAAGTAATATATTATTAATGAAGTTTATTCTACAGTTCTAAATATTAGACCAACTACTCTTAAATACGATGTTCAACTTCTCAAATTAGAAGTTGAAAGAAAGAGTTGATATTCATCTAAATCAAAGTAAAATAATTAATGAAAAAATAATATTTACCTCTCCAATTATTCATATGTATTACTGAAAATTGAATATTTGGGATTGTGTCTATTTATAGTTAAATGAAATAATAAATGTATTAATTCAAAGTACACGTCAATTATTATTATCATATTCAAATGAATGTAATAATAATAATTGTAAAAAAATATTTAGAAAAAATATTTAGAAAAAATAAACAATATAAGAGATGCAATTATAAAAGGAGTAAATAAATTAATTACATAATATATTAATATATTATGTAATTGTTGTTCGTTAGCATTATCAAACATATTGCCTAATAAATTACCATTAATATCATCTTCATAAATACATATAAATTGTAGAAATTTTTTATATTTATTTTTATTATATAAAAATGCAATATTTTGTATATTTTCATTTATATCATCTTGCAAATATTTGAATATTAAATCATTTTTTATTTTATTTAAATTTAATACAAAACTTATAATTTTAGTTTGTAAATTTTTATAGGATATATAAAATTTAATCCAGAATTAAAACAATATTCACTTCCCAATTATTCATATGTATTACTGAAAATTGAATATTTAGTAATGTATCTATTTGTAAAATATCTATCATATTATTACATTTTTTAATAACTATTCCATAACGAAATACATTATCATCAATTATATATTTTACTATGTTCTATTATCCGAAGTATATTAACATATACATTTTAAGTATCACGAAATTTTTTATTTTTTTGTAGGTTGATGTTATTTGTAAATTAATTATTTTTGTATATTACTTTATTTTATATCTAATGTTTATAAATTAGATAATTTAATGTATGTGATGATGAATCATATATACATGATTATTTTAATCAATATAATTAATTGAAAATCGTAAATTCCAATCAATAATTCGTATATGTCTACCTGATCTAGTTCTAATGAAAAATTTAGTGATAGATATATTATTATTAATCATACGTTTTTGATTAATATTCGTTGTAAATAATGATTCTAAATTTTTGAAATATATTTCATCGATTGGTCCAAATGGTACCGCAAATATAATAAAATTATTACTTATATTATCATTAGGATTAACTGAATATGTTTTTTGTTTAAACGTACTTATACTATTATTATAATCACTATAAAATTGTTCTTCCGAACAAAATAATAAATAATCATGGAAAACAAGATTAGATAATATATGTGCTTTTCTTATACTACAATATTCAGTATTATTAAAATATTGTTTTTTATCAAATCCTAACTCTGAATACATTGAACCATAGTTATTTGATGTATTCAAATCATTATATAAATCAAAACCTATTCCAAATTTTGCTCCAGTTGTATTTTTTATTTTAAATTTAAATATATTATAATCAAATGTTATTTCAAAATTTGCAGCTGGTGTATATTCACTTGAATATAGATTCATTTCTATTTCTAATAGATTTATATATTCTACAATATTTTTTAATTTTATTGGAGTATCTGTTGGATTATTATATTTTATACTTATTGTTGCATCTAATATATCTATTGAATTTTGTATTAATGTATTATCTGAACGATATAACATCATTTTACAATTCGCATCTGTGAATTGGTCATATAACGGTATTATATAATTCGCTTTATTATGTATATATATTGTATCAAAACGTTCTAAAGGAATTGTATGTACTCCAGTATATGTGTCTAAATCTGGATTATTAATATGCCCCCCATATGTTTTTGTATTAAATCCTAATATTGGACCTATACTATTTTTTTTTCTTAATTTTAATGTAAACACACTAGCATCTATTGTTTTAATAGAATATGTACAAAAATGATATAAATTTTCTCTATTAAATATATTTAATGGCATTGTATAATCTATTTTTGTAATATCAAATTTATCTCCAGGAATGACCGCGTTAATTGTATTTTTTAAATTAGTCATAAATGTATTATCATCATACACATGTTGTTCTAATAATGTTATATCATATAAAATAGTATTATATATAATTGATAATTGATTATTTGAATCACCTATTATATTATATATAAAAAAATCTATATCGCATTTTCTAAGTATTAATGTAGAATCTTGTTCATCTTTAACTTTCAAAAAATTTAAATCAATTGGAATATCATTAGCAAAACTATAAAATCCATTAGTGTTAGATATAATTATTTCTTTATTACTAATAACCATTTATAATATATTATTTATATTATATTATTTATAATATAATATTATTCAAACCATTCTAGTGATGTTACAATATCAGGAATAGATGTATCTACTCTATGTGCTACAAATGTATATATATGTGGTTCACCTGACATATTACTAGTAAATGCTAAAAAATTATCTGTAATATTATATATATTATTAAATTCTAATTTAGATAAACCACTTGGACCACCTTCACATAACCATGTTTGATATATTATATTTAAATTTTTTTGACATATACTATTTATATTATAATCATATTCTATACATGAACCTTCTATATTTTTCCAAACTGGTGTAACTGCATTGTAAAATATCGGATTTTTTATTATACCTAATATAAATTTTATATTCTTTTGTTTTACTTTTATTAAAATATTAAATTTTTTTAGACATTCTCTATTCGATTTTGCTTTTAATCTTATTGAAAATAATGGTTTAAATTTATGTGTTTTTTTTTTCTTTTGAGCATGATGATTATATATACAATTCATTTTTGGACAAATACTACTATTAAATGTTGAATTAATTGTTTTATTATGTCCAGTATGACTAGAATGTCTACATCTTGTACTAGTTAAATGTGCACAAGATGCATTCTTATGTAACCGAGTAGATGGTGTATGATAATCATTTGGTGTCATATGATTATTTGCACAGTGACTTGAATGTTTTGAGTATTTATGATTACTCGTGCGACTACTATTATCACATCCATGCGAACTACTTCCTAAATTAGTATAACCTTTTTTTACTAAATATGGTATGATAAATAATTTTCCTCTTTGTTGTATTATTTTTTCACATGAATATGGTTTATCACAATGATGAAATTTATTTGTACAACATATTTGTGACATAAATTTCCTCATTTCTCCTATATTATTTTGTGTCCCTGTTTTAAATATTTCATATCTTATTGGTAAGTTCGGTCTAATAACTTGTGGTGATCTATCATCTGAATTTTTATAATAATGTAATAATATTATACCATTTCCTGTATTAATAGAAAAATATACTTCTCCTACTGCACTGTATTCTATTTCATATGTATACATCTGTGTCCAAACTCCTTCATCATATGTATTACAATTAAATAAAGTTTGTGGTATTAAAGTATCTATTCCATTGTCTGTTACACCATTTCGTATACCAATATTTAATACACCATCTATTAATGCAAAGAAATAACCACAACCTCCTATATCATGTCCAGCTGTTTTGTCATTATGATCATCAAATATTCCTACTCTTGATGTATAACCAGTAGAATCTGTTAATGTATTTAATATACATGTAAATAAACATCTTTTAATATGTGTTATCGGACAACAAAAATATTCTTCAGTTTGTCTTATTATTTTATCATTTTGTTCATATATTAACATTTCAAGATACATATTTTTCATAATGGTTGATGTAGGTACCGGATTTGCATCAATAATATTATCATATATTATTTCTTCTTCATAATTATTATTTTTATTATTTTTATATTCATAATGAAAAATAACTAATGAATCGTCACAATTTTTTATCATATCCTATTATATAATATATTATATATTATATTATATAATAAAAATATATGAGTGAAAATTTTGAAATAAAATATCAAATTAATAAAGGTGGATTTGGTGATATTTTTTTAGGATTCAATTCTGACAATAATACTAATGTTCTTATTAAATTAGAATATGTTAATTCATGTAAAAAAAGTTCCATTATTAATGAATATATTATTTATAAAGAATTAGACAATACTATTTATTTTCCAAAAATATATTCATATTATAATAAATGTAATACTGATATTCTAGTTATGGAATTAAATGGACCTAATTTACAACAAGTATATAAATATTGTAATAAACAATTTTCACTTAAAACTATTTTAATGTTATTTATACAGTTATTAAAAAGAGTACAATATATACATTCTAAATATATTATTCATTGTGATATTAAACCTAATAATATCATTTTAGGTAATTTAAATAATCTTAATATTATTAAATTAATTGATTTTGGATTATCTCATAAATATTATGATATTAATTCTAATACACATATAAAATTTAAATCAAATAAATTTAAAGGAACTACTACCTTTTGTAGTATTAATGCACTTAAAGAATTTACTCTTGGTCGAAAAGATGATTTAGAATGTTTAGGTTATACTATGATATATTTATTAACAAATACATTACCTTGGAATAATTTATTAAAAAAAGATGTATTAAATAAAAAAATATTAACATCTATCGATGAATTATGTTCAAATTGCCCTAATGAATTTAATATTTATATGAATTATATTAAATTATTAAAATTTAATGAACAACCTAATTATGATTTTTTAATATTATTATTTCATACTTTATTTATTACAAAAAATTATAAGTATGATAATAAATATGACTGGATAACACTTTAATTTTTAAATTCATTACATAATACATCTAATTTATACGTTTTTATCGTTTTTTTAAAATTATTCATTATTATATCTTCATTACTTGTATCTATTATATTTAATTCATATGATATATTTATATCTTTTATTTCTTGCTTTATATTTAATTTCTTATCTTTATATATATAAAATTTATCTAACTCTGTATTATATAATAATATAGAATTAATTAAAATTATATATAATATATATTTATTATCATTTATATATATATTCGAATCAACTAATATATTAAATAATTGTTTTATTTCTCTATTATCTTTATTTTTTATAATCTCTGTATATAAATCATTTATATTATCGGTTAAATTACTTATAAATATTAATGATTTGTTTTTTTTACTTTTATATTCATCAAAAAATATTTTCATTTCTGCATTTAATATTTTATATATTTTCTTTAAATTATTATAAATTATTTGTAATAATTCATTTAATTTTTTTTTATTTATTAAACTATATATATATTTAATTTCATTTTCT
>JQIA01001494.1_pt1 | contig 12557 bp, 15 predicted proteins | sample 811431 | NCBI WGS metagenome assembly JQIA01 (sample SAMN02998118, study PRJNA258478) | marine sediment metagenome | biome: marine; feature: seafloor; material: sediment; isolation source: oil-polluted sediment collected from 3 locations (0.5 km, 0.7 km and 0.9 km)... | place: USA: Gulf of Mexico ... | reverse complement strand
GGCTACATCTCTGCCGTCAACCGTGCCTGCAAAGTTCGCATTTCCAGCCCGACTAACGCTAAACATTGTTGTCAGATAAGCCAGTGCGTCATTAACAGACTGTATTTGGAAGGTTCCAGCATCAACAGCAACATGCACCACCCCTAAGTCCGCGCCTTGATCTGTTTCGTCTAAATAGAAGCCGGGTGTTGCGTCTTGTATTGTATGCCGCGCTGTTATAGTCCCCGACGTGGCTAGCTGTACAAACTCATCCACAATCTTAGTTGAGCTGTAGGTGGTGGAAAGACTTGTCACCGCATCGTCAATACCATATAACGCGCTAGCCTTTGCCGCCCAGTGGAGAGAGGAATAATCTGTTACTCCATCACCCCCAGCCGCTACTGGAACCAGTGTGTCTTCTGGGGTTATAGCCCAGTCTTGAGAATAACCGGCCTCATCCGCCGAGGTTACAGCTGAAGCCGCTGACGCTGTGGCCGATGCTTCTGCGTTATCAGCGAATATAGAGGCCGACGCTTCATCTGTGAAGACGAACTTACCTACTGTTTCGTTATAGATAATAGTATAGATGCCATTGATCTTTACAGAACCGGCTGAGGCGGCAGCTTGGTCTGCGGTAACCAGCGACACAACACCAACACCATCAACATTAACCGTCATTGCCCCAGTGTTTGTTCCAATCGCCTTTACTAGATAAAGTAGTCCGTCTTGCCCGGTATAGGTTGTGATTACCTTCACTGGCGAAGTAATAGTAAGCGCGTCTGCTGTACCACCTGCTGTCACAAAATTGGTCGCGCCTTTCTGGATCGACTCAAGCGACGGCATTTTAAGGAAGCCAGCCGCTACGCTATCCAGCTCTGATACAACATCAGAACCCTTAGCCTTTGTAGACGCAGAAAACGACTTCGCCCTGTTATAAAAATCATTAGCCACGATGCGTTCTCCTTGGAATATAGTGCGTCATAAAACCTTGAAGCGTGAAAGGCTTGATAATGTTTGAATTGCCGTAAATAATTAGCCCGATGTTAATACCCGTGCCTGTTATTGATATTTCGCTAGTAGGCACATCCTGTGCTGACCATGTAAACTCATTCCATTGCGCCTCATTCCAAAACCCCGCGCCACCAACAACGCTAACGCCTAAGTCGATATTATTCTCAGCATAGGCCGATGAGTAATCGTACTCCGCAGCAATAGAGAACACTGCTATATCGGTTGCGCTAATCTCAGCCTGTAAGTGCTTGAATGATTTTCTTAGCCTGGGTGATCGAAAGTGGTTATAAGTTGTGCGGAAGCCATAGTCCATCGCAGCCCCATCGTGAGAGGTTCCTTTGTTCATCTCGTAAACAAAGCCGCCATCATCACCAATGAATATACGCTCTGCCCCGTTTTCGTCCGGCGCGTTATAAGCACAATTAACCACAAGCGTAGTGTTAAGCCACCCAAACCGAATTTCGCCCTGCTCGCCAACATAGCAAACAACAACCTCGCCGGTACTCAGCACATACCAGAATTGGTCGCGGTCTTTATAAACCACCGACGCAACAAGATTGCCAGCATTATCAATTAATGCCTGCTGGATTCGCTTAGATACCGATGCGCTCTGGAAGTCACCAAACGCCTGTACTCGGTCTAGTCTTACTATCCCTCGGTCGTCCCATGCGTAAACCCGGCCAATAGGTACAGCGCCGTAAAGAAGTGCGCCCGTGTTATCTGATAGCGATACCATCGACCAGTCAGATACGTTAGTCCCATACAGTCCTTGCGTTCTACTGCGTGTAAATATAACCAAGACGCCACCGGCTACCGATAAAATCCCTGTTACATCATCACTCATGCCAAATTCAGCCGCGCCAAGAAAGGCATCAAAGGTCATCGCGTCGGTCGGTGTTGAGTGCTCGATAATTCCATTGGGGAAGGCGAGGAATAAATGACCTTTATGGATTTCAACTAGGTGAGGCGTGTCGGCTGACGGAGCGCCTGCAAATGTCGGCATGAAAATAGGCGAGAATACATCGCTATCGTCTATTTCAAAGGCTGGGTTAACACCGTCACAACCATAAACGTAATAAGAAGAAGATGTTCCTAGGAAATTGTGCGATCTAAACTGGAAAGCACCGCCAACCGCAAATGCCACCGCAACACTTGCGCCGTCTGCCGTTGCTACAGTTACCGCGCTAACCTGTAACGCCTCATTATTTGAGAAAGTACCCGTAACACCCGTAAGAACAATATAGCCCGTCGTGTAAGAGCCTGTGTGGATCACTACGCGATGAACTGTGCCTGTCGCTGCGCTTGTTAGCCCTGTTACTGAATCGCCTTCAGCGAACGCGCTAACACCCGCGTCATACCAAATATAATGCGAGGATAATATTACCTGCGTCCAGCCTGTTGCTGATGCTTTGTAAACATCGAGGGCTGTGGCTCCTGCGTTATCTCTAAACGCATAGGTCTTCGCGCCATGTCGCCATATACCTCGAATAGCCCCTGAGCCGGGAACCGCTGCAATATCTCCACGGTATTCATCTGCTGCCGCAAGGTTATAGGTCGCATCTGTGGTTGGATCGCTCTCACCACTTAAAACCTCAACCACTGTGACAGTTGTTGCGCCAATTGATTCGGCTGCGGTAAATCCACCAACAAGCCGTGTAATAATTAACTCGCCTGTAGCTGTGGCGGCAACCGTAGCTGTAGCACCACTTGTGCCACCAGTAATACTATCGCCTGCCGAGTACGAGGACTCGTCAGCGACTTCGAGAGTGTAGTAAACCGCATCACTAGGCGATGGCCGCCCGTCAAACCGCTCGTATTGCCCTGAATACCTGTAACCGCCATGAATGTCTGGGGCGAAGTTAGAGCAGCTTAGAAGTGATCCTGGGGCCGCGGAGAGAGCTGGAGTTGATACGTCCAAGCCTTCGCCTAGCGGGAAATAATCCGTCTTAACCGTCATTGACTTGAATCACTATGTCGTTGTTGGTGCTATGGCGATATTCAGAAGAGTTGTCTAGCTGATCGGCTTCTAGCTGATCTAAAATCTCCTTATATCTTTCCAGCCCGGCAGTTTTTATCTCCGGTGCATCCTCATAGTTTCCGTAGTAAATCATCGCCCTTGCGACAATTATGCTTTGAAACCTATTAGGGATAGGTGATTCGTCAGCATCCGCCGCAAGAACTGTCGGAGTTTGGTAATACTCAAAAGTTATCGCATAAGCAGAATCAGGCGTTGGCAGATATGCAAACGACCCGTTAGGTTTAATTGTGAATGCGGTAGGTTTGCCCGTGCTTGTATAAGCCGTGTGATCGTAATCGCTCCAAGGGATGTAGTGAAGCTGTGTTGTTCCGCCAATCCACATCTTTGAGCCGGTGCGACCGGAGCCAGGGTTGTACTTAGCTAAGTTTGCGAAGTCAGCAATCACATTGCCGCTACCGCCCATCGACCCGGCATCAGTTAGAACATAACTGCCTTGATCGGTAATAGTGCTGAATGAGCCTTCAGCCCATAAAAACCGCCAGTTAAACCAGCGTGACTGTATCTCTTGATGCGCAGAGTTAACCCACTCAATTAGCCTGCCATATTCGTTAAGCTGGTTGGTTACAGCGGCAGGGCCGTCACCAGCTACACTGCATTCTCGTCTTAGGGCTTGCGATAACTCAAGGAATGTCGACATTGTTAGACTTCAACTTAGATCGTATCGTTTCTTCTGACATCCTTCCGTCAGCACGAATGCCATGAGAAGTTGCTAGCTCGATCAGGTCTTTCTTTGTTACCGTGCCGTCATTAACGACATGCTCGATTATAACAGGCTTGGCTACGAATGGCTTGCGATCTTCCCCGCCAACCTTACCTAGATACTTCCCGGCTGCTGAATACCGGCATCCATCCTGAATAAACCTAGTCTCGCCTGTGCCACCGAATATCTGCGAAAACTCACTTGTTTTATCGAGCACGGCCATCACCACGCAGTGTAACGGTTTCGTCTTCACCGATTCGGGTAACGCGATGCCGTTGGATAGTCTCTTCGTGCGCCCCGACAACGTGCTTACCGCTGTGGCCTTCTTCAAGGCTTGCTGGTACGTCTTTACCTTCATACATTGAGTGAAATTCTTCCATCGTCATGTTTTTCATAGGTCTAGCCTCTTTGTGAAAACAGCCGGGGCCACGTTAGCAGCCCCGGTGAATTTACTTCTTGTAGCCCTTTCCGCCGTCTTTTCCGGCGCCTTTACCTTTCTCGATAAAGCCGTTCTTCATAGGACGCTGTGTTTTCTCGCCCGGCATAGGGCTTGCTTTCTTGCTATCAAAGCCTTTCGTGAAGGTAGTGCCATCTTCAATGCTCATAATAATACTCCTAGTACCAGTCGATGATCACAGTAAGGTCACCGGCGCCAGCCGTACATTCTCCGTTGGCAGACACTTCTACAAGTGTGCCTTCAGGGATTTCATGGTTGTACACAGTGACTGTACCCTGTACGCCAAGATTAATGGCTGTAACAGGAATGGTTTGCGTCGCATAAGCGTCAACATCGCTAGCTAAGCCGACATCAACCGTACATGATGCAACAGTGGTTGCAGTAGTCGTGACTACCGAAACATCTACCACGCGACCCTTCAAGCCGTCTGGGCCTTGAATGCGGCCAACAATGGCGGCAGATGACAGAACGGCAGCCGGGAAACGGTAGCCTACTGTGGTTGGGTTTGAATAACTCATATTTTATTCCTCAATAAAGCCCCTAATTAAAGGGGCAATAATTAGCCCGTACCGCCCCAGCGTAAAACGCGGGCTTGGTTTTTGGTTTCAGTACTAGTCTGGTCATTGTGCGTGAGCGCAAAGTTCTCCAGCGAGTACCACATAATGCCTTGCGAGCGGCCATAGTCGTCAGGAATCTTGCCGCGCAATTCTAGCGGACACGAAATAACCTGAGTGATGGTATCCCCCCCGAAGAAAAAGGCTGCGTCGCCTAAGCTGTAACCCTCAGAAGCGATGTTCGTCTGAGTTACAAAGCGAATACCTTCGTACTTGCCCTTCTCGCCGTTCATGATACGAGACCAGCCGTTATCCGTGTACTGATGGATAGACTCTAGCTCGGTCAATACAGGGCGCAGAGTGGTAGGCCGCATGATAGCGACGTAGTTCTCGCCGTCATATACAGGAATGTTGCGCTCCTGCATGGTGTCGGCAATCGTCTTGACGTGCGCAATGGTCATCACTACAGCTGTGCCAGAGAAGGTGCCATCGGTCTGCACTGTTACAGCGCCAGAACCACCACCAGTACCTGTCAGCAAAGAAGTATCAAACTGGCTGTGGGCAACAGAATCTTGTGTGCGTGCCGCAGAGTTTTTCAACGTTTGCTGGATGATAGTCTTTACAGGGTGCTCAGACAGGTCGTCATACTTCTTGGAAAAGGGTACTGCAATACCGAATTCCCTGATAGTGACGGTGCCTTGGCTTTCCGCGAAACTAACTTCGGGGACTTTAGCGTTCTCGTCAAGACCTGTAATAGGGCAATCGGAAGACGTGTCACCGTAGGTGTTCCAGTTGTGTACGTCACCACGACCCTTACCTCGGGCCTCTTCGGTGTCGCAAAATTGAAGGAAACGGCTCAGCGGTTGTACCGCGTTCCGCAATGTGTTGGATAATGTGGGTGAGGCCATAAAGCCATTTGCACCCGACCAGAGTTGTCCAGCCATGGGATGTTACCTCTATCGTGTAGACTGACCGCGTATCGCCATGCGTTCTTCCCGCATTCGTGCTATCACTGCGCTCGGGGAATTATCTATCTCCACCGGGGTGGTTCTAGCTCTTTTTGCGGATTGACGCACAGGCTCACGCTGTAAATCAGCCTTGTTTTGATTTCGACTACTTACTTGCGTATCGCTAGTGGGTTTCCCCATTTGCTCTAGCACAATATCGGTAGCCAGTTTGATTGCGGCCTCGGGTGTTAGTGACGGGTTGTTTGCTACTGCCCGGTCGATCTCTATATCAACGTATCTCGTTAGCGAGTCGCTGGATAAAATCTCAGGGTGTTCTTCATTCAACCAATCCGTACCTTTAGCTACTGAAGCCTTATGCGCCTTGTCAGCGTTTAATGCCTCGATCTGCTCAATGGCTTTAGTTGCCGCTGTTCGCTCAATTGCTTCGACATCAATCTGGGTGGGCTGTCGCCGCCCTTCAATCATCTTCGCTAACTGCTCGGCTGCGTCATCTGTATTGCCATCGTATATCTGCTCCATCACCGCTTTCGCGCCTTCAAGAGCATCTTCCCCAACGTCCTGGCTGGATAGCTGGTTGTCTTGTGCTGCGACTTTGGCTTGAAACTCATCGTACTGAGCCTTCAACTGCGCCTCTCTCGTAGCAATGTCTTTTTGTAAGTCTGCGACTTCTTGTAGCCGCAGGTCTGCCGATGCGTGTTTCTGCGAGTCGGCCTTCATATCATCTAGCGTTCGTACTACATCTTGACCATTTACGCGCAGATTAACTGCGTACTGCCCTGATTCATTTTTGAATACAGGCGAATCCGGCTCTGTTGGGGGCTGAAGCTCTGGGTCTAGGTCGTCGTAAGCCTCTTCACTTAAACCATCATCAATCTCTGCGCCATGAGCATCGACAATAGTGCCGCTGTCTTCTGCCGCTCGCCTTGCGACAATAGCTTCAATCGCCTCTTCTCGTGGAGATAGATCGCGTTTTTCTTCTTCCACTTCCATTGGCTCTAATTCTTCAATCACTGTTTCTTCGCTCATGGTCAATCCTCTGTAGTTATCTGCTGGTAGGCGACATCGCCCATACCAATAGCTTCATTTATCCAAATTAAAAAGTTACCTGCTGTTTGCGCCTTCGTTTGTAGCTCCCGTATTTTTTCTATATTTGTTGGTGCAACTGTTAATAGCTTCGCGCTTGCATCGTCTATATCCTGCTTTGCGCACCCCAGTAAATACTTGCCCAGCTCTGAACCCAAAAATGAACGTGCTGTTTCACCCAGATCGGCGGCAGCGAATAACGAGTTCTGGTCATAATAGTCCTCATCGCCATCAAACTCAGTCATATGCCACTACCCATAGTTGTTTTAATAGAAAATTCACGATTCATTAAGCTAGCTCTCAAAGCCTCGGTCTCGCGCTTGGTCTTGTCCTTGCTGCTTTCAATGTCAATCTTGGCCCGCAACTCCTCCAGCTTCATGCCTTTAGTCTCTGATAGTTTGATCAGCTCTATCTCGCGCTTGGTGTTCATCTCCGAAATCTTGTAGTCACCTTCTTGCTGTAAGCGCATTTGAAGCATATTCATCTCATGCTGACGATTAGCCTCGTTGTCTTGCGCTTTAGCCTGCAACTCCATTTGCTTAGACTGCATTTCAGGTGGTGGCCCTTCTGGCTGCGACCCTTCTCCTTTCTCGGCAGTTAGGAATCTATCACCATCACCGTAACCAGCGTATGACCATATTTCCTTAACAACCTCTTCCCAGTTCGTTGCCTCGGCAGCGCCAGGCATAGCAGCGGTAGTGTTTACAGCCATCATTAAACGCTCTAGCTTCTGCCTTGGGTTTGTATTGCCCATGCCAACATTAACTGTGATGTTTAAATCTTGCTGTATCAGTCTATCCATTATTTGCGGGTCTTGAACTGCTTCATCAGATATTTCGGCTTGCTTGGCTGCGACATTGAGCGCAACTTCGTCTGTTTCATAATACTGAATTAACTTAGCCAGCGTTCGTAGTGTCGGCTCAACCCATGTCTCAATAAACGTTCGCATGATGTATTCTTGCGTCGAGTTAGCACCGGCTTGCATAAGGTTCATGCCGCCAACTGTCTCGTTCATAGAGCGGTTTGATTGAACGGTTGAGGGTGAGAATGTACCCATCAACTCATCCATGTCCTGATTTAAGCGATCTTGCTCTGCATAACTAGAGCTTGTGACATCGGGTGTGTCGATGACATTTACATCAGCGTTAGGATCATCAACGAAAATGCCACCACCGGGCCTGTTATTAGATAGCGCGGCTAGGTCAATATTACCTTGTCGCCTGATTAAATAGCGCTTATTCAGTACTAGGCGGACATTATCGTAGCGCTGGTCTGCCAAAGTGTTCATCTCGCACTGGATGTTTGCGCCATCTTCAGTAAGCGACGAGGGGTAGTTTCTGTGCGCTTCAATTGTCGATACACCAATCGTATAAGCATCACGACCATGCTTGTATATATCAGTCAAAGGCACGGGATCGCTGAGCATCTTAGATGTGCCTAGCGTGTAGTACGCCATGTCCACACCACCTTCACGATAGATATTAAAGTGTACCCATACCCGACGAAACTCGTTGATAGTTGTCGAGTCAACAGGGTCTTCCCGGTCACCCTCGCGGGCTTGTCGTGTTGACTCACCATCTGTGCTATCTACTGTAGCGAGTATTTCGCCAATATCGTATGTGCGCCACTCTGCTGAGCCTGTCTTATCATCGCCGCCCAGCTCCATGCGCTCGATAACATCACCAGCGTACATCGGTATTTGCTCTATTAGATAAGGACTATCTTTAACTGGGTCGCGCCAGTCAGCGTTTGGATCGAACCTGAAGTTTTCAGGCGCTAGCAGATCAATAACTGGCTCGTCGTAAATGACTTCAGGGGGCTTCTTCTGTCCAAGCGGGAACCCTTCGTCATCTAAGATGGGATTGCCTGCACTGTCATACGCTAGCTCAAACTCTTTCGACTCTTTAACTTCTCGTCGCCAGTAGTTTTTACTAACTACAACACCGTAAACCAGTGTGTCTTGATATGCGCCTTGTACAGTCATAAACCAAGGAATCGTCTTCTCAAGCCTGTGCTGAATTAGCCCCTTATTGAGTTTTGCGCTAAGTGCTTGCACAGCGTTGTCTTTATCGCTTGGCTCTACAGATATTAGATCATTGTTTGTGAATAACGCCGCAGCCATTGCCGCTTCGTGTGCTCTTAGCGCTGATCGAGTTTTTGGCCTGAAGATTTTTCGTTTAGATGATGCTTTTTTTGTCTCTGCTCGGCTTCTGAAATTGTCGAGATTTGTGTCCCACTGCGTAAAAATGGACGACTCCATGTAATCCGTTGACGCTTCGTAAGCTGAACGCGCACGTTGAATCCAAACCGCATCATTGTCCCCAGCTTCGTCGTGAATCAGTAATCCATCGTCTTCTAACTCACCTGGATGTTTCTCAATCATTACATCTCGCCTGCTTTAGCGCCGACAACGCCTTTATAGCCCCGCTCAAGAGCTATTAGGTCTGCGTTGTCAGTTCTACCACGTGTAAGCGTAAATCGCTCTAGCAGCTCACCGGCAGCTCTGACGCACCGTCTAGTATCTGGAACAACACTACCCGTCAGCAATATAGAAACTCCGTATTCCATTGAAATATCGGGAATCTTAATATAGCAGACGCGACACTTGTCTAACACCTCTACGTACCATTTACGATCGGGGTATTCCTTCATAATCGCGCCACCGATTCCTTTGCACATTGTATCATTATGCAACACTTCTGCTAGCTCTTCTTTTGTGTGTACTATTTCAATCATCAGGTGTAATCCTCTGCTTCAAAGCTAGATATTGTTTGTGAGGGTAGGGCGATGTGCGCGAATGTTAAAGCCAAAGCGTCAGCTCTATCCGGCGATGACATCCCCCGCTTCTTCATATCCTCTTTCTTCTCGATAACAACCTGCTCTTTTGCAGAGAAGCTATATTCGATTGTAATCAACTGCTCGCACAGCTCGTTGTCATCCGTGATGTCAGCGCCAGCCTCGACCCACTCTTTCATGCGATACCACATTTCAGCGCGAAGATTGACGAATCGCGTGCTATCGTCGGGCTTTCTGCCTGCGTTGACGCCTATCACTGGATAGCTCAAGCTCTTTAGCGTATCGACAACGCCTGAACCCAATCCAACTTCATCAACCAAAAGTATCGCGCCGTGGTATTTTCGATAGACCTCGGCACACTTCATCGCCACTTGTACGTTGTCCAGCTCTCGGTAGGTGTCCATTGAGATCATCTTTCTGCCCTGGCGAACAATAATTACCGTTTCGTCTGATCCAAATCGAGCCACGTCACAGCCGATAGATACCGGCATTGCGCTCCACTCTTCCGGGTGTAGCTCTAGCTTCCGTCCCTGCTCTACCGCTTCGCCGGATATTAGCTGGTTTGATCCTGCTACCGGGAACTGCCCAAGCACTCGAACCTTGAAGAAATCACTCGTAGCGCCATGATCGTCTTCCCACTCCTTGATGAGCTTCTTATCCGTCATCTTGGCGCTACGGCTATCAATGTGCCGGGTGTTCCATCGGTGTTTAAACCGCCCGAACGACTCTCTAAACGGCCCTGAGTTCCTTGTGGGGTTGCCTAGCGTTATCCACAGAGCGCCCTCAGTAGTCATCGCTCCCTCGGTAACCTCGTAGATTGATTTCTCAATACCGGAGCTTTCATCAAATATGACAAGAACATCTCTCGCGTGTAGCCCTGCAAATGCTTCTGAATTCCTTGGGTTGTTAGCAATAGCATCAACGAACCACGTTTCCGGGTTCTCTTTCTCAAAAAACCTTGTAGCCGTCCATGTGAACCACGCTCTATTAATACTCCGTTTGTGCCACAACGACAGTTCTGCCCATGTCTTGCCGTTGAGCTGGTTGAACGTGTTAGCAGTTACAACACCTCGACCATTCGCCCTTGTAGACATAAACCAAAGGATGATCCATGCCGTTACCGCGCCCTTACCGATACCGTGGCCACTGGCTACAGCGAATCTTCTTGGGGCGTCAGGGGTGATAATGCTTGCGGCTATATCTTGTAGCAGATCTTCCTGCCACTTGTCCGGCCCATCGAAATCAGCAAGGTCTGTTCCTTTCTGGCCCCAAGGGAAGGTATAGCGCACAAATGCTACCGGATCGAGATAGAACTCACTTATATCCATCTTCAGGTGATGCTCGTACTCTTCCTGAGTCATTGCAACAGCAGTGTTCATTTATCAGGTATCGCCCTGAGTCGCGCCGCTTCTAGGATGTCTAACAGGGAGTCTGATGTATTTATCTCAATCGACTTATCCCACGCCTTAACATCAACGTGCTTGCCAATCGTGTCTAGCGACTTATTAGCTTGGCTCCTATCGCTCTCAATCCTACATTCCCTGTACAAATCGACTGCCTCTAACAGCACCCAATCTGCGTCTATCTGCGTGCGTTTTGACCGCTCTGCTCGTAGCAGCGCAACTCTATCCGCTATGCGCCCGCTATTGCTCAGGTCGTATGCCCTTGAGTTTACTGTTAGCGGCTTCATGTTTCCGCAGTTGTACGCCTCCCTGTAAGCATCGCTATTGCTCATCTCAGGATTGTTCGCGAGACACTCCGCAAAGACTTCTTCTTTATCGGTTAGCCCAGTATCTTTATTTCTCGCTGCTCTACCCATAACTACCCCCCTTACTTCCTTTTAGCAAAACGTGGGATCTCCTCACCTACTCTTGAGGCCATGTATTCAGCACGCCCGGCGCCAAGCTTGTATGTTGGGTATAGTTTTAACCCAGGGTCTACGCGGCGCATCTTATCAACCGCATCAACTGTTCTATAAATCGGTTTATCACTCATACCATCCTCACTAGGATCGGGCCTATTGCTGTGATTATATCAATAATCTCTTGATCTTCCCTAATTAGTAGTGCTAGCTTCGATCCGCCGCCATTGTTTACGACAACCTCGGCTGCATTACCTCCGCTTATCCATACCCCACTTAATTGTAAAAGGGTTAAGCCTGGGTTGCTTGTTGCTGGTGTCGCGCCTGTTATCCAAACGCCTGTTGCCTGTCCTAGCGTTAAGCCTGGGGTTGCCGTTACAACCTTGCTTAGTGGTATTACTCCTTGTAAAGCGAGGAGGTCACGCAGACCACCAGCCATGCTACGTGGTATCTATTCCGACGATAGGTTCTGCTGATGCGTCCGTGCTGAGCGCCTGCGTACCTAGCACCGTTGTATCGTCATCTCTAAATATCTGTAAGTCAGTACCGGATATAGCCACCTTGTTAACCAGTTTAGCCACTGCGCCTAACAATGATCTGAATGCTATCGTGTCCCCATCGCTAGATGCTTCTACGTTTGCCCACGACCTGCGTATAACGTGGTCTGCTATCTGATTGGCCGTGGCTGCGTTGACCGTTGCCTCTGGCGTGTTGTTTGTTAAGTTAGTGGTTGTGGCCACAAGGGTTACGTTTGCCACTGCGTCACTGGTTGAATTGAAGTCGTTTAGATCATCAACCAGTTTTGTTTGCAGGTCGAACAGATAAGCATCGTCTGCCATGCCGCTGACTGCGAACTTAATCATAACCTTGTCGTGATTCATCTCTGCCGCTGTTAGGTCTATCTCGTAAACACCTGTCGTGCCAATCTCTGACGCAGTGTCGGTGATAGCAAGGCTTGTCCATGCACCTGCGCCGTCTTTATAGTAAGCGGTATCAACCGGACTAATGCCTGACTTGTAGCTTGCAGGTGTTGTGCTGTCTATTGCTGCGAAACTTAGATAATAGGCCGCATTCTTCTTAGCTGTAATCATTGCATACCCCTGCCCATTC
>JQIA01001493.1_pt1 | contig 12561 bp, 10 predicted proteins | sample 811431 | NCBI WGS metagenome assembly JQIA01 (sample SAMN02998118, study PRJNA258478) | marine sediment metagenome | biome: marine; feature: seafloor; material: sediment; isolation source: oil-polluted sediment collected from 3 locations (0.5 km, 0.7 km and 0.9 km)... | place: USA: Gulf of Mexico ... | reverse complement strand
AATCAAATTGGCAGTGATTTTCTGGCTGATGACATCATGGTTTCTGATGGTGTTTTCACAACCATTATTGATTTTAACACGTCTGCATTTATGGGAGATAAAATCTGGATGGAAGTCAATGTGAGGCTTGGGTCAGAAACAGGAAGCTTTCAACAGTTATTACCCAGACAACAAATCACCTCTACTCCCTATGCCATCCATGCACAATTTGTTGGAGCCAACGCGGTCTCAAGTACTGAAATACAGAATGGTAGCATAGCCAATGTTGATTTGGCCAATGACAGTGTTACAGCCGATAAAATTGCTACAGGCGCAGTTGGAACAAATGAAATAGCCAGTGGATCTATTGGCACTGAAGCCATTATAGATAATGCAGTGAGCAATGCAAAAATTGCCACCGATGCTGTCACAAAGGATAAGATTGATGTCAATGCAGTTGGTACCACTGAGGTTATTAGCTCACAAATACAACTAAGGGTTAATAACACCTGTGCCCCAAATGAAATTATGTATGACATCAATCAGGATGGTAGCGTGGTGTGTGAGCCCTTTGCTGCAACAGTAGTCACAACTTCTGAAATAGTCGATGGTACCATTGCTACAGTCGATTTATCAAATGATAGTGTAACAGCAAGTAAAATTGCCAATTCTGCGGTTGGCACATCTGAAATAATAAGCTCACAAGTGCAACGCAGAATCAATTCGAGTTGTAATGCGGGCTATTATTTATCTGGTATTAATGAAGACGGCAGTGTGCAGTGCCAAAGATTGCCTATGGGTTTAGATAGTTATGTAGATACGGTTGGAGATGTTGGAGATTATAGTAGTATTGCGATTAGATCAGCGACTGGCCTACCAATAATAAGCTACTATGATGCTACAAACAAGAATCTCAAACTATACGACTGTAGTAATACCAGTTGTACTCAAGGAGTTATCAGAATATTAGATAATACAGGAGATGTTGGCGAGCATTCTGCCATTGCCATCAGACAATCAACTGGTTTTGCCATGATAAGTTATTATGATGCTACAAATAAAGATTTAAAGATATATGACTGTAGTAATGCCAGTTGCTCAACTGGTATAGCCAGAACTCTCGATGCAACTGGTGATGTTGGAGCTCACTCAAGCATAGCCATTAGATCAGCAACTGGATTCCCAATTATAAGTTATTTGGAAACAACTGGTTTCAATCTAAAAGTTTATGATTGTAGTAATATCAACTGTACATCTGGGACAATTCGAATACTTGATAGTACAGGCAACATCGGAGCATTCACAAGTATAGCCATTAGGTCAACATCTGGTTTTCCTATTATAAGTTATGTAGATTTTACAAATTATGACCTCAAAGTTTTTGATTGTAACCATGTAACATGTTCATCAGGAACTGCTCGAATTCTTGATGGTGCTGGATTTATTAATCAACAAACTAGTATTGCTATCAATCCAATATCTGGATTTCCGATAATCAGCTATGTTGATGATGGTGATGTAGATCTTAAACTGTACAGTTGTTTTGACATAAATTGTGTTACAGGAAATGCGACCACACTTACTAGCGGTGGATTTGTTGGTACATATTCAAGTGTAGCTTTTCGCCCAAGCGGGTTTCCTATTATCAGTTATTTTGACTTTACTACTGGAGATTTAAAGGTTTATGATTGTACACAAGATTACTGTTCAACTGGATTTATTCGAACAATTGCTGATTCTGGTCGATATACAAGCATTGCAATAGGCAATGATGGATTGCCAATTATCAGCTATAAAGAAGACTTAAATTACGACATTAAAGTATTTAGCTGCTCTGATGTAAGTTGTAGAAAATGAAAACTCATAAAATTATATTAATTGTGGTATTTACCATATTCTCAGTATTTGCCTTTGCTCAGTTAGGAGGCAACTATGAAATTACCAAATCTACAATAGATGGCGGAGGAGGTTTGTCATCTAGTGGTAACTTTTCAGTAGCAGGCAGTGTTGGACAAACCGATGCATCTGCTGAGTTATCTGGTGGAAGCTATGCTTTAAGAGGTGGCTTTTGGCCCAGTCGTGTTAATAATGATCTCATCTTTAAAAATGGTTTTGAATAGAACCTAAACAAATAATTAATCCGCATTACAAGAGAGTCCATTCTCCATAAAAAAACCAACTGTAGTGCGGGTTAATTTTGATTCATTGATTTTTAATGATAATGGTAACTTATCAAATCTATTAGGATTTTTTCATTTTTTTTGGTAGAATTTATGCTTTGATTTGTTTGAGATAAAATATGAGATACACAATTTCTTTTGTACTAATAACCCTATTGTGTTTATCAATAAATTCTTTTGCTCAAGACTGGGTCGAATTTGAAGATGTTTCAAACACACAAATATCCGTAAGCTCAGAATTAGGAATCAATGACATGTTTGAGAAAGATTTGTTTGCTGCCGACTTAGATAATGATGGCGACCCTGATTTGGTTATTGTTCGTAAAGTAACGTTTTCGACACCCGGTGGAAAACCAAATGTGTTGATAATGAATGAAAATGGATTTATGGTAGACCGAACCGCTGCCTTAGCACCAGGGTTTTTGGATGATACTGATGACCGAGATGTTATAGCCGTTGATATTAATAATGATGGTTGGTTAGATGTTATCACTGCGACAACGTTTGCTGAAATACCTCGTGTCTATATGAATTTAGGTGAGTTAAGTGGGGTGTGGCAAGGATTATCATACAATGCTGATGATAATCGCATATTGCCATGGCTTATTCCTCCGCAATTTTGTGCGATCGCTGCTGGTGATGTCAATGGCGATGACTTTGTAGATTTGTTCTTGGTTGATTATGCCAATAATTTGGAAGACAGACTATTGATTAATGATGGCAATGGTTTTTTTGTTGATGAAACCGATACAAGAATGACATCCGCCATGAGCGAATCAGTATTTGGCACATCTGCCGAAATCTATGACATCAATAATGATGGATTTAGAGATTTAATTAAAGTCTCATCATCTGGTAGTGCACCACCGCCAGGAAGTACACCTCCTCAGGTCAGGATTATTTACAATGATGGCACAGGAAACTTCACCTCAATGGATACATATGGTGCTTTATTACCATACATGATGGATTTGATTGATATTAACAATAATGGCAGAAAAGACATCTTTGTTGTCAGTGATGAACAAGATAAATTAATGTTAAATACAGGCAACAATGTTAATAATTATGCTCAGTTTGATATAAACGATATAAATGGAAGTCCAAACACTGAGTTTTTTGGAGGCAATACATTTGTTTCAGATATAAATAAAGATGGCTATGATGACATGTTCGTTGCCGATGTTGATACAGATATTGCTGGATGTGACAGGTTTATGACTGTCTTGAGAAACAATAATGGCACATCATTAACCGATCCGTTTAATGGAGTCCGTCGCCCATGGCTCACTAAAGGAACTTTTGATATTGCGATTGCAGATTTTAACAGTGACGGGTTCGATGATTTATGGTCTGGAACTTGCACAGGTAACAAATTGTTCTTACAAGAACCCTTAGATTTAATTTTTATGAATGGTTTTGAGTGATGCATTCTTTTCACTTACAATGCTTGATTTAATTTTTCACCATAAAAGTTGCCATTAATCGAACTTATCACCATGATTCACTTTAAGCCATAGGTGTTTTAGATTTATAATGGGCGCTAGTATTTTATGTACTAATTTAATAATAAAGAGAAAGTGGAATCAATTATGAAAAAAGTTTTTATATTACTGTCATTAATATGTTCATCATTGGCAGTAGCTGGTGATGCTGAATTAGGAAAAGCAAAATCTGCCTTGTGTGTTGCCTGTCATGGAATTGATGGAAATAGCATCAACCCCATATGGCCAAATCTTGCTGGACAACATGAACAGTATATAGCCAGACAATTAGAATTGTTCAAAAATGGAGAAAGAAAAGCAACAGTAATGGCAGGAATGGTAACGAGTTTGAATCAACAAGACATGCAAAACATCGGTGCTTATTATGCCAGCCAAAAATCAAAAATTGGTTCTGCTGATGAAAATTTAGTCGAGTTGGGTCAGTCTATCTACCAAGGTGGTGTCAGCAAAATGAAAATTCCAGCATGTATGGCATGTCATGGTATTTCTGGTAAAGGTAATCCATTGTCAGGATATCCTGTACTTGCTGGACAAAACGCTGCTTACACAGAAGCCGTTCTTAAAGATTTTAGATCTGGTATTACCAATGGCAATGATTCTGATACCAATGGTAAAATTATGGCTGAGGTGGCAAAATATTTAACTGATGATGAAATTAAAGCTGTTGCAAGTTATATGCAAGGCTTGTATTCCAAATAACTAGTGAACTTTGAAGCAAATTTAAAGTCCAAATCATTCCAACAAACAAATCGAGAATTATAAATGAAAAAAATAGTTTTATTATTATTAACATTAAGCTTCTTTTCTGTTTCAGCACAAGATACAACAGTTGAAAAAGCTAAGAAAACTTATGTAGCCGGAAATCATTACACAGTAATGGACCCAGCTTTTGAAACAGACAATACTGAACAAGTTATTGTTTATGAATTTTTTGGCTACAAATGCCCACATTGTTCAAATTTTCAAACTTATATGAAACCATGGCACGATAAAATGCCAAAAAATGTAAAACTTGTTAGAGTACCTGTTGTTTTTCAACCTGGTTGGGACATTTTAGCAAAAGCGTATTACACAGCTGAAACAATGGGAATCATCGAACAAACCCATCAGCCATTTTTTGATGCCATACACAAAAAACGCAAAAATTTCAGAAGCATAGAAGATATAGCTAGTTGGTTTGAAGATGAGTTTTCCGTGGATAAAGAGGCATTTTTGTCTACTGCAAATTCATTTATGATTGATTCCAAAGTACGCCAATCAAGTAATATGACGCGTAAAATGCAAATCAAATCAACGCCTACTTTAGTTGTTAATGGCAAGTACAAACCCAATGTTAAAGCACTAGGTAGCATCCCTGGGTTGTTAGATATGGTTACATATTTATCTGATTTAGAAGCTAAATCAATGAAGATTAAATAATTTACATGAGACATTATATGGGTTTTAAGTTCAATAATTTGTGGTTAATCTGCTTGTTTTTTTTATTTTTAGTGGCCTGTGGAGATACTACAAAAGAAGACATTAAATCTCCGAAGACAACTTCTAATACAGCTATACAAGAGGAAGAAAAAACTTCAGATAATGATACTGTGGAAGCAGGGGACTATGATATTTTTGATAAACCCTATGCAACCCAAAACAATGAACAGGTAGTAGTCTATGAGTTTTTTGGCTACCCCTGTCCGCATTGTTATAGTTTTCAACCTTATATGGAAGAATGGCTTGAAAACAAACCTGATTATGTAAAACTTATTAGGGTTCCTCTCAACTTCCAACCTGGTTGGGATAATTTACAACAAGCCTATTTAACTGCTGAAATTATGGGTATTGTTGAAGAATCACATGAAAAACTTTTTAGCGCCATTCACAATGATCACAAAAGATTTAATTCGATTGATGCCTTAGCACAATGGTATGCAGATGAAATTGGTATTAACAAGGAAGAATTTTTAAGTACCGCAGATTCTTTTATACTAGACTCAAAACAAAGAAAAGCCGATAAAATGGGATTTGAAATGCAAGTAACATCTACTCCAACTGTGATTGTGAATGGTAAGTTACGTGTGGCCAAAAATATTCAAAACCGTGATGAAATTATGAAAGTATTGGATTTTTTGGTAAATAAAGAAGCCAAGGAAATGGGATTGGTAGAAAAAGACTGAATATGACTCTAAACTTTCTCTGATATTTTTAGAACACTATCATTTTCATCTTGCAAAATATGTGTACCACGTGAAGCAATCAAGATACATTTATTGTGTCGTGACTGTAATAAGCAATCTTTTAAATGAAGTGACGGTGATTGTATGGGAATTATTTTTTTGACTGGATTTGAGACTCTTTCATATGTACATTGTTCAATTGACTATAGGAAAAAACTACAATAAATGCAGTTGATTTGAGAAAGAAAAACCCGACAGTTCTTCTTCAAAATTCTTTCCTAATGCTATCACCTTAAACTTTTCACCCATTTCATTGGGCATTGTAAGTTTCTTCATTTCTGTGGTTTTTCTATAATATGCCTCATAATCATTTTCAGAATCCCCTAATTTATTATGAACCTCTAAAGACATCAAAAAATGTGCTTGAGTGGAGTAACCTTCAACCGACAACCGACAATCATCAGCCGCTTCTGCAACAGCGGTAAAATCCACAAAGGCGGTGATGTCTTGAATACCAATATTGTTAAAATAGTCAAAATTTGCTTGGTGTTGAAAATGACAAACCAATGTTCCTTGATTTCTTTGGGAGTGATAGTAACTGCTGCGTTCATAGCCATAATCAACAAATATAATACTGCCTTGCGTTAAATTTCCACTAATTGTTCTAATCCATTCAGATAAGTGAGGGATAAATTCAGATTGGAAATTTGCAGACAAATTCAGTTGCTTAGAAATAAGTTGTTTTTCTAATTCACTAGTAAAAGGTAGCCAATGTTTTTTAAATCCCGATTCGGTAAAAGAATCATTTGAAACACGTAATTGATTGTACCTTTGGCCATCATAATTAAAAGCTTCAACTGCCAAGGCATCCAAAACTTCATTGGCAAAAATAATACCCTTGTATTTATCAACTGGTGGCTGATTAATCCAAACAACCAACTGTTGAATATGTAAGGGTAATGTTTTTATTTTCTGTTGTTGCCTGTGCTTTAGATCGGCACTGACTTCAAGTATGAAATATTGTTCAGGCATGCAATTTAAGCGATTTAATTCTATTAAACAATCAAAACAAAATTGTCCTGTTCCAGCACCCAACTCCATTATAATGGGCGATTCCAGTAATTGTATTATTTGTTTAAACTGTTGGGCCATGCATTTTGCGAATAAATCTCCCAGCTCAGGAGAAGTGACAAAATCACCTTCTTTACCAAATTTATGTGTACCCGATGAATAGTAACCCAAACCAGGTTGGTACAAAGCCATGTTCATAAATTCAGCAAAACTAATGTTGTTATCTTGAGCGATACGTTGCCTTATTATTTCGGTCAATGCTAAACTGTGTTGTTTTAAAGATGAATCAATTTCTGACATTTGTTTTCTAAATTATGAATAAAGTGATGTTAATAACAGGCGCTGCCCAACGCATGGGAGCCTATTTTGCACAATCTGCCCATGCTGATGGTTACAATATTGTGTTACATTATCGTCATTCGGTCGTTCAAACGCAAGCCTTGCAAAGTCAACTGAATGATATTCGCAGTAATTCCTGTATCAGTGTCCAAGCGGATTTTAATCACGAAGAAGATTTTAAGCATATCATTAAGGCCATTGAATCAAATTACGATAGATTAGATGTCTTGGTCAACAATGCTTCAGAATTTTTCTCAACAACACTAGCAGAACTCAGTAGCAATGATTATGATAAGCTTTTCAATAGCAACGTTAAAGGACCTCTTTTTCTAGCAAAGGCGTGCTATCCGTTATTGCTTAAATCACAAGGCACCATTATTAACTTGGTTGATATTCATGCAGAGAAGCCTTTAAAAAACTACCCAGTCTATTCCATGGCAAAAGCTGCGAATAAGATGATGGTACAAGCACTGGCAAAAGAATTTGCACCAAATGTTCGAGTCAATGGCATCTCCCCTGGCTATATTCAAGACCCAATAGACGGTAAAGCAATAAATTCACAAGTACAAAATCGAATCGCTTTGAATAAAAAAGGTGAAACAATAAACATCTATCAAACACTGATGTTTTTAATAGAAAATGACTACATGACAGGACAGGTCATCAAAGTAGATGGTGGCCGAAGTTTGAATATGTAATTGTTATTCTAGTTTACTTTTGCATGTTCGAATATACTTCAATATGTTCGGGATTTATAAAAAATATTTAATTAACGGTTTTAATTTTCTGAGGATTTACTTCATAATCAATGTTAATTAATTGCAATTCATATAATTTATTTAATCGTTTAGCTAATTCATCACTTGATATAGAACCAATACCTGCTATGACAATTTGAACATTTAAATACGAATGATTTCCTTTAACTTTAGAACCTGTTACTGCAGATTCAACTTCTACCCATTTTTGAAATTTTCTAAAGGCAGCATCTTTACCGTATCTTTTTTTAATTTTAACTATTATCTTATTGGCTCTTAGCAATTCTTCTTGTGACAATATTTTTTGAATCCTGTCTCTCTGTGAAATTATTGTTTTATTCTTCCTTTTGGCAGCAATTACTAGCCAGGCATAAGCCCGTGGTAAATCTGTTTTAAATCCATTGCTTCCGTTTGCATAAATCATTCCTATTGCGAATCTTGAAGGATTAAAACCATAACTTGCTGAGTTTAATAAATGTCGCATTAATGTCGAATTGCTCTTTTTTCTTTTGTTATAATCTTCTAATGCCTCTCTTGCAAGAACTGCCCAGTACATTCTAGGGTCCAAAAAATTTCCATTTTTTGATATATGAATATCAGACATTGCTGAAGAAAAAATAAAAACAAAAGTTAGTATTATTTTTTTCATTGTACTGACTTCCTTAATTAACTGTAATGATTTCTTGAGGTTTAACTTCATAACCTTGATTAATCAATTGTCCATCATATAACTTATTTAAGCGTTTAATTAATTCAGCTGTCGATATATTTTCGCCACTAGCTAGGCGATGATTGACATTTAAATAGGAATGATTTCCAACAACTTTAGAGCCTGTAACCGTAGTTTCAGCTTCAATCCATTTTTGAAATTTTTTAAAAGTAGCATCATTACCATATTTTTTGTTAATTTTAGTTAATATTTTATTGGCTTTTAACTTTTCTTTTCGGGTCAATTTTTTCAGTATTTCATCTCTTTGTAAAACAATGGTTTCGTTTTTCTTTTTAGCAGCAATATTTAACCAAGCATAAGCACGTGGTAAATCTATTTCAAACCCATTACTACCATTAGCATAAATCATTCCTATTGCGAATCTCGATGCATTAAAACCATAACTTGCTGAGTTTAATAAGTGTCGCATCAGTGTCGACTTACTTCATTTTCCAATTTTATAATCATCTATTGCATACCTTGCATGTACCGCCCAGTACGTACCAGGGTCTAAAATATCTCCACTTTTTGACACATGGATATCTGCCATTACTGAAGTAGTTAAAAAAGCCAAAGTTAGTATTAATTTTTTCATTTTACTTTTCCCTTTATTTAAATATACGTTATTAAATAATGACATCTTAAAATGTCACCTATAGATTTGTTACATGCTCCATAGTAGATTAAGGTGATAAAATCAGTTATTAAAATTGGGACAAAAATTTGACTTGTCCATATCGTTTTTTAAGTAAATGAGACAAATATTTGTATAATTCTGCCAATTAAATTGTTATAGTTGAGTGGTATTAACATGTTAACCTTATAAAATATAAGGGTTTGATTACTTTTAAGAATAAAAACAATTCAATCAATTCTTGACCAATACCCTAATGAAAATTATAGACATAAAAAAATATTTTTGTTATTTAATAATGTTATTAATATTATTAACCAATAAATCCTTTGCCGTTGAAGTGCAGTTTAATCAAGGTGCCAATCAAAGTGAATCCCAAAACCTATTAACAAACTCTATAGTACAATACAAACAAGGACAAATACTATTAGGGACAGATACAGGCTTGTTTTTACATAATGGATATAATTTAAAGCCCTTCTTGCTCAACTCTAAAACCGAAGACAAAATTGAAATTTATTCAATAACCAATCTTTATGTTGATAAAAAACAAGTACTATGGATAGGAACAAATGGAGAAGGTTTATACCGCTATGATGAATCAAAAAGGCAATTGGATATATTTTCAAAATCAAACAATCAGATAGATTCTGATAACATTACTGCTTTGGTTGCAGATAAAAAAGGAGGCATGTGGATTGCAACTGATTTTGGCTTAAACTATATATCACAATCACTCAAAGCCCGTTTAATTTCATTTAAACACATAGATAAATTATATATTACATCTATGATTAGATTTGACCAAGATACTTTATTGATTGGAAGCTTATCTGGGTTGTTTTTTTTCGATACTATAAAAAACACACTAACTGAATTAAAATTAGATGTGCTTAAACAAGAGGCCTCTATTTTTGCCTTACATAAGGACAGTAACAATAAGATTTGGATAGGAACACAAAATGGTATATTTTATTATAACAATAAGAAATACACCTCTTTTAAACCCAATAAATTTTCTAGTAAAGTGACTTCAATTACTTCTGCAAAAAACGACATCTGGGTGGCCACCGTCTTTGATGGGTTGTTCAAAATTTCAAAAAACACTGAAGCAATTGATAACTTCATTCATTCAACAAAAAAACATTCAATATCTGAAAATTCTATAACACATTTATTTAGTGATAATAATAATGGTCTTTGGATTAGTTTTTTTACTAATGGTATCAACTATTTAAACACTAACAACTTTGTATTTGGGTTTGAAAATGTTTCTCCAAATAGCATATATTGTACAGATTTATTTAACCCTACAAGTTTTGTACAGGACAGTAATGGTTCTCTGTGGATACTAAACAATAAGGAAATTATTGAATTTAACATCCGTGATAAAAGCTGTACAAAATATACATTTAAGTATGTAAAATCTATTTTTGAATCAATTATTATAGATGACAGTGGATTAATTTGGGTTGCCAGTGCCAATAAAATATTTCAGTATGAGAAAACCACAAAACAATTAATTCAACAAAACAACAATACTGATGAGCTTTATATTAATTTCATTATTGACCATGATAAAAACACGCTATTAGTTGCCTCAGATAACGGTTTATTTAAATACAATAAAAAAGACAATAACCTAGAAAAAATAGAATTTTCACAACCATTAACAGATGATCTGGTTTTTCATGATTATGCTATTGGATCTGATAACAAAGTTCTTTTTTCAACCAACAATGGTGTCTATCATATTATAAATAATCGCTTATCCAATTTTAATGACATCCAAAACCAACTAACCACAAAGGGCATATCAAATATTACTTATGATAATAACGGTAATTTATGGGTTGTTAATTATATTAATGAATTAATTAAGTTTAACAATAAAAAAATAGAATACAGACAAATTTTTAGTGATGCTATCAACAGTGTCATACAAGACGGTGATCATTTATGGATAGGCACTAACAATGGTATAACACGGCTTAACACCTTAACAAATGAAAGCCATAAATTTCATCAATCAGATGGATTACAAGGAGATTATTTTAATTTGCATTCTGCGTATAAAGCAAGCAATGGGAAAATGATATTTGGTGGAAAAAATGGTTTAAATGCTTTTTATTCAGCTGATATAAAATCTAACCCAATTGCGCCAGAAATTATATTTACTGAATTTATGATAAGTAAAAACGGTAAAGATAACCAAGTTCATGAAATTAACAATTTAAAAACAATTCATTTAGATTATGATGAAAATCTTTATTTTGAGATAGCTGCTATTGATTACAATGACCCAAATCGTAATGTGTATGCCTATATTATGGATGGTTTAGAATCAACTTGGACCTATATAGATGCAAAGAATAGAAAAATTGAATATTTAAAATTAAAACCAGGAAAATTTAAGTTACAAATTAAAGGAACCAATAAAGATGGTATTTGGAACCATGAGGGTAAATCAATTGTTGTGATTGTCAATCCCAAACCTTGGTTTAGCTGGTGGGCCTATTGTCTTTATATAGGTTTTGTCCTTCTTGTATTCTTTTGGTTCATTAAATGGAGAAAAAATATTGATGAAAGAGCCAAACAAAAATTAATAAACAAGATGTTACTGGAAGAGGTAGATAAACAAACCAAAGAAATAACAAAACAAAAGCAAACAGTAGAAAAATTATTGCACAGAAAAAATGAACTATTTGCCAATGTTTCTCATGAATTACGAACACCATTAACATTAATACTGGGACCAATTACAAAATTATTACATTCTAAACTACCGGCTGTAGAGGAAAAATCGTTGAAAATGGTTCAAAGAAATGCAAAACGATTGTTAGCCATGATAGAACAGATGTTACAGCTATCTAAAATTTCAGAACAGCAGGAATTTAATTTTTATCCAATTAAAACAGCACCCTATATAGAACAAGTAGTATTTTCATTTTTATTATTGGCAAAAAATAAAAAAATTCAATTAACATTAAAAGAAAATGATATAGCTGCCGTGAGCATCACCAAGGATGCCATTGAAATAATCCTTGGAAATTTACTTTCAAACGCTATTAAATATACACAAATTGGTGGTCTAGTCACCGTTAACTCTAAACTTGTTGATCACAGACTAATTATTTCAGTAAAAGATACAGGGTGTGGTTTAACAGAATTGCAGCAAAATCAAATATTTGACCGTTTTACCCGACTAGATGCACATCAGAATA
>JQIA01001492.1_pt1 | contig 12563 bp, 12 predicted proteins | sample 811431 | NCBI WGS metagenome assembly JQIA01 (sample SAMN02998118, study PRJNA258478) | marine sediment metagenome | biome: marine; feature: seafloor; material: sediment; isolation source: oil-polluted sediment collected from 3 locations (0.5 km, 0.7 km and 0.9 km)... | place: USA: Gulf of Mexico ... | reverse complement strand
TTTGAGAATTTTTCAATACTCCGGCAACCACAGCATTCAGAATAATGATGCACGAGTGTAACCCAACAAATTGGTTGAAAATGATTTCATCTATCAATTTATCTCATTCTGTTTGCCCTTCAGTTTTTGATTTCAATAATCAGTCTCATACCTACATCATTGTGCTTTGAACCAGGTAGTCTGCCTGTACCAGTTCCCTTTCGACAATAATAATAAAAGGATCTCCAGCTCCCGCCACGCACGGAATGATTTCCGGATCGGTCATTATATGTGTTGAGAGGGTTTTTGCTTATTTTCTTTCTTGGATAAGTCGTGAAATGATCTGCACACCATTCATGTACATTCCCCCGCAGATCATATATGCCAAGCCTGTTTGGTTTTTTTTCTGCAACCGGATGCGGTGTTTTCAGAGAATTCTCTGAATACCAGGAATACTCGGATAATTGCTCCATAAAGCTCTTGGCATCTTCAAAGTATAAATTGTCTCCAAGGGTAACGGCATACTCCCACTCGGCTTCTGTCGGCAGCCTGTACCTGAAAGCATCCTTGAGATTCTTGCTGTTCAGTTCACGGATGAACGACTTTGCATCATCCTTTGAAATCATTTCTACAGGGCACTCATCTCCACAATCTTTAAATTTTGACGGGTTGTATCCTAAAACGCTTTTCCACTGTGATTGTGTCACCTCAGTTTTCTGGATATAAAAACCGTTAGTGATGAATACTTTATTTTTATAGCCGCCATCATTACCCATTAAAAACTGGCCGGGCTTTATGTAGACAAATTCCATTCCAAGCGGGTTCATATACAAACCCGGAACATCATGAGTAATATACTCTAACTCGCTTTCATCAATCATGACAAAACGTTCAAATATGAAAAGTACAAAAATAATCCATCCGAAAAATACACCCGGTACCAGAATACTTTTTATTAGACGATTTTGTTTCATAGTGGTTGAAATAACCTTCTATAAAGGGTTTTTTTGTTAGAGTTACTGATTGTAAATGCCTTGCATTATAGGCACTCGATGGTTTTATAACTGTATAGTCCGACTAAATTTCAAAATAAATACACCTAACTTTGATAGTCTCGTAAAAAGTCTGGACAGGCACTAAAGCGCAGTAGATGGGACTTTTTACGACGCCATCAACTTTGATGTGACATCATGTTATTGTGTATCAAAACAGATACTGTTCAACCACTGAATACCCTTTGGAATACCTTCATACAGCATTGATTCATAATGTCCGTACGAGTCTGCCGTGACAAATGTAACATTCTTTCCAAGAGCTACCAGCCTTATAGCTGCAGCTTTGGATCCATCGAATTCAGTTTGCTGATCATCAACGGAATGAAAGAGAAACACGGGGCAGGAAATATTCGACTCATGGGTTTCCGGTGAAATTTTTATTGAAAAATCAACAAGTCCCGGTAAGAAAAGTGATAATCCCCGGATACCGACCATGTCATTAAATCGTTTCATCACATTGTGACATGGCGCATAGGCAATACATCCAGCCAGTCGGGGTTCATGCTCTGCAAATACCAACGCCATTGTTCCTGCGGAACTATGTCCGGCAGTAAAAATAAAGTCAGGATTAACTTCAGGCACTTTAGTCAGAATATATTCCATTGCATTGCGTGCATTGATAAGGCCACCCATGGAACCATGAAAAGCGGTATAGGCTGGTTTAATATTTAAACCGTCCATTAGTCCATCAATTTCATATGCCAGAACAGCATAACCGTTTCGCACGTATTGAATATGTTCAGGCTGATCACCCTCACTCAGATTCATACCTGTTAAAAGTGTAGACCCTGCACCGGCGATGAGTACGCAAGCCAATGAATCCTTTGCATGATTACCTGCCGGCAGATATAGCCAGAACTTGCCACCCCGGCCGGGAGTGTCGTAATATCCGTCAGTCTCTTTAAGTGAAATTTCATACAATAGAACGCCCTCGGTAATTTCATAAAATTCATTTCGGGGCGGGAATTCTGTTACAGGAACCAAATCAGTATTAAACAATTCATAAGCCGCAGGAGAAGCAGATGGTAAGCTGATATAGAAAAAATAACCACCTGTACAGACAATAGCTGCAGTGCATAAAAGACTAATCAATATCGTTTTCTTTGTCATAAAAATAATTCCGGTTTAATAATAAATAATGCTGTAATTTTTAACTTTCTATTACTGAATAATCAGTTCCTGCCATTGGCAGTTAAACAATAAATTCAGTATTCATATTGTGTATATTTATTTTACACAAGTTATAATTTAAATCTTTCTAATGCAACGACAATGACAATAGTTAATCGTGTGATACCCGTAGTGACAGGCTTGCCCCTGTCAGAACGACAGACTCAATTGTGCTGAAATTATTTAATCCAAATTTTGCTGCCTGATGGTAATAAAGAGGGAGTAGTAAGAAATTATCAGTGCCGTGGAAGCTGTCAGGGGCAAGCCCTGACACTACATATGACATTCATACAACCATCGGGATGAATTTTGTATGAATATTCCCCCCATTTGTTTGTTTTTTTACCGAATTGTCAAAATAGAGTTTGACTAACATTCTGTGGCGTTGTATCAAAAATGACTCAGTAGTCAGGTCCGGGGGGATCTCTGGCTGATTTTCGAATCAGGACTGTTGGTTATTTGCTGTCACAATCCTAGGGAGTTGTGACAGGTTTTTTGAATTTGCCTGAATGTCTTAAGGGTGAGTTCAGACTAATGTTGTCCAGTGAAAATGTTTCGGGATTGTAGCTGATTGCCGGTTTTCATGATGGATGGTTATTCCCTTCGTCATAGTGCCTTATTAAACACCAATCATTTTCCGGAACAGACTTCGAAAAGAATACAACTATAGCGTTGCGGTTAGCGCTGGCGCGCCACTTCGTGTCAGCCCTTGTAGCTCGTGTATTAGCTCCTCGGGCCTTGCGAAGTCGTATATTTGAGCTTTTTTCGAAGCCTGCAGGGAGATTGAAGGAAATATGATAACGATAGGTAACAGTTTAAAGAAGATAGTTGTAATAACGGGCAAGTGTATGTTTGCCCACCCAGTATTTTTAGTTATCCATTTTTTTGTTTTTTGTTTTTTGTTTTCTGGGTGTGCTTCCTATACTGAAAATGGAGAATTAGTTAGACACCATTTCGGTTATGTAAAGGTTATAACACCTGCAGTTCACGCACCGGAAGCTTCTGTTCGAACCCTTGAAGTAGAAACATATGGTTTCTGGCTAAACGTGGACGGTCGTTCAAAAGGTGAAGACCTACGGGGGTATGGAGCTGGTGTGGGGTATCAGTATGATCGCCGGGATTTAATCCCATTAGATTGTCGGTTTGTAATAAGAGTGAGAGGCCAGGAAGATATTAAAAATATTCTTAACGTACTGAAAAGTCAAGAAATTGAAGAGGGAGGTATATGTATTATTCGAGATTCACAAAAATAGTCATAGTTGTAATTATTTCAATGTTAGTTGCAGCTTGCGAAACAGTAAAACATAATGATGTTTTGATCTTTGGCACAAATACCAAAGTTGCATTTGATGTATCTTCAGATCCGACAAATGCGGGAATACCTAGTTTGACCCTGGGATATAAACGTCAGGAAGTTGCCTTGGTGCCATTAATGGCAAATTGCCCGCTTGCAACATGTGAGAAAGAATGTAGAAAATACATTGGTGTAGATGGAGCAAAAAAGGATACTTATTCAGTGTTCGCTAGTTTTGGAGGCGATTTTAATGGTGGGTCTAAAACTGGTGCAGGATTATCTCAGTTCTTTGCGACTGGTATTGCGGCTCAGAATTTAGGCAAGAGCTCAGCTGCAGCAAATATGGTTTCTGTTCAGCCTGTTGATTCAAAAACCCTGGAACAACAGGAGACAATAAATTCTTTGCAAAAAATATTAGGCGAAGAACGAATCATGAAAATTGAGTTAGAACAAAAGAAGATTGTTTCTGACAACCAGGCTAAAGCTGCGGTTATTGTTATGAAAGTAGCAAAAGCGGATGGTAATATTGACAAAGTTCTGTTGGTAAAAGCAATCAAGGACAGCAAAATAAAAACACCATGGGATACAAATCTCCCTAAGTTTACAACTGCAAAAAAGTTGAATAACTTTCTTGAAGGGCATGTAGATGACGAAGTCGTAAACGCTTTATACGAGCAGTTAAAATAAAAACATTTAGGAGACTTTATAATAATGGAGATAAAAATATATTCAACAGATAGCGCAGAAGAAGCTGCTGCCATGCGTGTTGACATGGAAGCAACTGGATTTAAAGTCATTGTATGCGACGAAGCAGGCATAATCAGTGTTCATTGTGAGAACCTAACTAATGGTAGCACAGCAGTAGGTGTAACCAGCTGGGTAGTTATCGGTAAAAAATAGTATTGTATTTTTCCTTGAATTGAAATGGTAGGTAAATATGATGATTTTGTCTAAAAAACCAGGTGAATATCAAGGAACGTAAATGGTCAAATGGGGGTTGAAGAATGACCAAAGAACGAATGTATAGAGTGTTTTGTTGGTTTGGGCAGACTAATCATGTAGCCCTTTATTAGAGGAGAATTAAAATGGCTGAAAAACTTGCTGCGACTAAAAACAAAGAGGGAATGGATTTGATAGCAAAACATTTTCTTTCAATCGTTGATCAGATTAAAGTGATGTATGAGTATTCCTTATCAATCGGAAAAACTGTTTCTAAAGAAAATTCAAGTGATTATATTCGCCTTATTGCAATAACGCAAAGTTATTACAATAAGAAAGAGACTCTTCCTTCTGATAAAGATCTGACTAACGATTATGCAATGGCTGCAAAACTTCATAATCATCTTAAAGCTATTGTAACTCCTGCAACACCTGAATCACTTAAAGCAACAGAACGGATTGGGAATAGTTTTAGGGTTGCCAATTCCGGGGTTAATTTTTTAATATATTTAACCATGATATGCCTGTTTTTTTTTGTAGCCACATCGTTTACAATTAAGTTTAACAATAGCTTTATTCCACAGTTATTAAAATCATTGAATATCATATTTGCAGCGGGGCTGGGCTCAGGCTTTTATTCTCTTACGACTGCTCGCAACTATATCATTCAGAGAACGTTTGATCCCCGATATAATCAGGTTTACTATGTTCGGTTTGTGTTGGGTCTTGCATCCGGTACAATTCTCGGCTTTTTGGGCCCAGATATGATTAGTGGTGATCTTGCTAACGAACTCAGTGCAGCTGTACTTGCTATCGTGGGTGGCTATTCTGCTGAGGCTGTTTCTCTTATTCTAAAACGAGTTGCCGATACACTGGTAACAATAGTACAGGGAAATAAAGAGGATCGTATAGATTCAAAAGAACAGAAGATTAAAAATGATGCTGAGTTGCAAAACAATAAAAACAAAAATGCGATTATTAAAAAACTTCAAAAAATTAACAGTTCTACTGATTCCGATTCAAATGTAAAAAAAGAGTTGGATACGTTAATTGAGGGATTGTTAGAATAGGACTTAAAACGGGACAGGCAAGGTAATTTACTTGTTAAATCAGGTTATGCCTGGGATGGCACTTCAGGTCCTGTTAAAGATACCGACAAAAATCTCAGGGCTTCCCTTGTTCACGATGCACTTTATCAGCTTATGCGGAAAAGAAAATTAAAAGTATCAGACCATAAAGATGCAGCTGATAAACTATTCAGAAAGATGTGTAAGGAAGACGGTGTGATTTCCCCGGTCGCGCAAGCTTATTATGAAGTTTTAAAATTACTGGGGAAGCCTTCTACTGACCCATTAAATGAGAAGGACGAACATTGTGCTCCTGCTCCTAAAGATAAAAAGTAGGCTTGTTATTTTTTTCTGATAAAATTTATTAATAAATATGACAATTACGTATTGCTTTTGTTTGATCTTTAACACTCAAAAAGGATTATTACATGACAACACTAACCGTAGCATCATGGGACATGGATAAAATATATCCGATCGGCACAGCATTCAGCACAACATTAGTCGGAATGCTAGGTAATGAAGGTTTCTCAGTACAACCATTTACTCCGGTAGCTACAGGACTCCCATCCCGCTTGAGAATAGCTGGAGGTAATGTCAGTTGGGACATGACTGTAAACTTCGAAATATGGTGCGATGGCAAGCAAATAGTAAAAAAGATTGTCGATACTAATGGTTTTGACCAGTATTCACTAAATGGCTATGTGTATAACCTGTCATTTGAGGACGTTGAAAATAGACAGTTAATCCAGGCGGATAAGCCTTGTGAATTACGAATACAGACAACTAAGAGTTCTATTTCTTATACCGCGTTTGGTGTGCAGCCCAAATCAAGGTCAAGTGTTGTTCTGGGTAAATTTGGAACTTTAGACTTACCTGGATATAATGGGGAACAAACCGGTGTATGTTTGTATATGGATCTGACTGTTAAGTAAGAGTCTCTCTGCTATTTTAGGATGGAAGCTGTAGAGGTGTTAGGACGTTTGCCTCCCTTTTCACTGCGTAGGTGGCTTGAGCGTTGATAAGTAGCGGGTGGTATTTGGGGCAAAGGTCAAACGGAGATTTGATCCCTTTGCTTCAGCATGGAAATAAAATATAAAACGGAGCGTGTTATGGATGGAGCAATCCAGATCAGAAAAACCCGGGCCAGGGCAGCAGGAAAAGGCGGCAGTGTTCCCGCTACTTACTGGAAAACTACTGCGAAAAATCGGGAGTCAATTAAAACAATATTGAATTCCCCCTACGAAGTAACCCGCTCTGATAACACTCTGGAAAAAGCCGCTGATGATTCAGCAGCAGCAGGTGACAGAAGTAAGATTTCGAGACTGATCAGACCCGGAAGCAGTGACAAAATGCCGGTTACCAGTAGACTGGCACAAGCAATTGATGCCGAGCGCGGTAACGGTCGGGCAATAAAAAACGGACAGGACGATGCCGTTAATCTCCATCAGGGGCCAGGAGCCGATCAACTCACCGAAACCTTAAAGTCGAAGGCATTTACAGTGGGGAACGATATCTTTCTCAATTCTAACCATTACCGGGAAGGGACAAAAACCGGCGGGCACCTGCTGGCACATGAATTGGCTCATGTGACCCAGGCGAAACAATTGGGTGAGCCCAACCTGATTCAACGTAATGCACTCCCCGATGAATGTGTGGATGATATGAAATCCTGGGAATGTACTAAGACTTTGTATAAATATGGTGTTTCTAACGAATACGAAGTCGCTGAGATGAAAAAAAAAGGCGAAATCGATCCGCCTGTTAGCGCCGAAGAAAAGCAAAAAAAGAAAATGGCGGAGCTTGATGGGCAAATAACAGCACTGAGCAAAGACAATAAACAACAACTCTATAACGCAATAAGCATAGGAAGCGACCTGGTCGACAGCTGGCACAGCGGTGTGACCCAGGCCGTGGCAGGTTTTAGCCCCACCTGTATGACAGACAATGAATCGTTTGTTGCATCCCTGTCAGGCAACATGTTATGGGCGGCAAGCAGTTTGACAAAAATATCCTGGTTGGTGATTCCAATGTCATTTATCGGGGCCTATCAAGGAACTGCAGGTGCAGATGGCAGCTTTGGCAGAATTTCACGCGAGTTAAAAGGCGATTATAAAACCGGCCTCAACAATATTCGTGACAAGTTACAGCACAATATGGACAAGGCGCTCTATGGCCCCATGTCTCAGTTTGGTTATAGCGCATTTGATGACCTGTCGTTACAGGAAAAACGTAAAAAAGTATGGGGGTGGCTCTTTAAAATGACGTGGCCGGGCGAGAAGGTTACCAACGCCTCAGCAGATTATGTCACAACTATATTTGATGACTGTGATAAAAAAACCAAATCCTATGTTAAGAAGCTTCATGGATACTGGACCAAGTCATTTACTGGTTACGGGCAGTTCCAGTTTGCTCCGTACTGGAAATTTTCCAGGAGAAAATGGTACAGTTTGACTGATTTTCCGATTAGAGACTATTGTGGTAAGGGTGGGGCGGCAATTAATTTTAGCCATATACGCAATAAAAATATCCCGGCGTTTGTTAGTGAAGAATTTGCCAATACCCGGGCCCAAAAAATTTTTCGTATGTATCTCAGAAAAACAAAACCAGGAAATTGAGAAAACTGGGGTCAAAAAGGTCGGTTTAAGAGCTAAAAATGGCCTTTTTTTTGGATAACTATTTGTAATTACAATTCTGCTTGGTCCGACCTCGTTTTGCCCTGTACCCCGTTTTGTTGAATCTTTATAATGCAACTATATTGACAACTATAAACCGTGCGATACCCGTAGTGACAGGGCTTGCCCCTGTCAAAAACGAAAGAATCAAATGTGTTGAAATTATTTAATCCACATTTTGTTGCCTGTTGGAAATAATGAGAGGTGTAAGAAATAATCAGCGCTTTCGAAGCTGTCAGGGGCAAGCCCTGACACTACAGAATACGATCAGAACGACCATCAGCGTGAATTTTGTTTGAATATTCCCTTCTTTTCTTGTTTACTAAACAATTCGTTAAAAAAATAATTTGACTTACATTATATGCCGTTGGATCTCAAAATACATTGTGTCAGGTCCGGGGGGACCCGAAGCTGGTAGTAAACAGCGGCATTATGAATTTTACTGTCACAATCTTAGGGAGTTGTGGCAGGTTTTTTTGCTAAATTCGCTTGAATGTCTCAAGGGTGAGTTTCGCTATTAATGTTTACCAATGAAATTGTAGTGGAATACGAAGAATGCTTCGAAAAAATTTCAACTACTGTTGTGCCGTGAAACAAATGCCCTTGGGGTACGCTGCATCCTCTTCACTGCGGAGTACCTATTTGTACACCTCATTCATCGAGTCTTGCGACGCCTTATATTGCGGGGTATGTTGGTGGTATGAACGTTGATATGGAAAGGAAATGGGGTGTGTAAATACAGCTTGATATGTGATTCAAAGCCCCGCTAATACTGGGTTTAGGTAATTTATCAAGATTAAAGATTTGATCCCAAGCACAAAGCACATGCTATTAATACAAACCCCATAGTAGTATTATTTCTACCAAGGTGTGGTTTACTGAGCGCTTACGTCAAAAGGTTTGCCGTTTTTAAATTCTCCAACTATCTTTCTGCCGTGAGATTTGATATACGTCCCTTGTCCAGAAAATTTATCATTTTTAAATTCTCCTACGTACTTGTCTCCGCTATGAAAGGTCTGCGTCCCTTGTCCAGAAAAATAGCCATTCTTAAATTCTCCTACGTACTTGCCGACGTCAGAATCGATATACGTACCTTGTCCAGAAAATTTACCATTTTTAAATCCTCCTACGTACTTGTCACCGTTACGAATGGTAAAAGTCCCTTGTCCAGAAAATTTGCCATTTTTAAATTCTCCTACGTATTTGCTGCCGCCTCCATAGATCTTTGTTCCTTGGCCATTCTTACAGTCACCATTTATGCAGAGGCTGGACGTGGTTTTCGCAAATGTAGTTGTAGTGCAAACAAAGGTTCCCAAAGTAATCAAAAAAATTAAAAACACCTTTTTAATCATAAATGTAATTCCTATTGTAAGAATAAATTAATTTAAATTGAATAACTAAAAGATTGCCTAAGTGATGTTTGTATTTGATTCTGAAAATATTTTAAATGATTATTATTAAATAGTCAAGGGCGCTTTCATTGTAGGTTCACGACACAGGCGAATCAAAATATATTTGTTATTTCCATCTGTTATGTATTGGAGGGAACAGGATATACCAATCAAATTTAATGAATTTTAATCAACCCCAATTCCACAATTCCTTACAATTCCCTCAAACAGTAGGGGCACTCTCCCATATTTTTAATCTTGATATGAATGCATAATTATTATTTCATCATTCACCACAATACATCCCTGCTACTATTGTAGGTTGGGTTAAAGCGAAATGTTATTTCGATGTTTGAGCATTTTTCAATACTCCGGCAACCATACCATTCAGAATAATGATGCACGAGTGTAACCCAACAAATTGGCGGACTCCTCAAAGAATTCCTCGCCTCTTATATGATTTTTAATTTTTCTTAAACCCATGGTTTTGGGGGCAAAAAGATCGGTTTAAGAGCTAAAAACGGCCTTTTTTTTGGATAACTCTTTGTAATTACATTGTTCTGCTTGGTCCGACCCCAGTATACCAGTATACAGTATAGCCAGTACATGGTCCGACCCCAGTATACATTAAATGAATGGGGAGGGCATTAATTTGTCCTCTCTTTTATCCCATTCAGCAGGCCATAAGCGATAAATCCCAGGGGGTCTGGGGGACAGAGTCACCCAGCGTTAGTAACATAATAACGTATAGAATTTCGCTATGACCTTTATATGAGTATCAAGTCTACTTTTGACTCTTGCTTTTAATATAAAGGTCAAACGTGGACTTGACCCCCTTTCCTTTGTAATTACATTGTTCTGCTTGGTCCGACCCCAGTATACAGACAAAATATTAATGAAATTCTTAAGTCAACAGCATTGGGGGCAAGCCCTGACACTACAGATTATGATCATTGCAACCATCGGTGTGAATTTTCCTGAATATCCCCTCCATTTGTTTATTTTTTTACCGAATTACAAAAATATAGTTTGACTATCATTATGTGGCGGTGTATCAAAAATGACCCAGTAGTCAGATCCGGGGGGATCTCTGGCTGATTTTCGAATCAGGACTGTTGGTTCTTTGCTGTCACAATCTTAGGGAGTTGTGGCAGGTTTTGCTGAAATTGCCTGAATGTCTCAAGGGTGATTCAGATATAAATGTTGTCCAGTGAAAATGTTTCGGGGTTTTCATGATGGATGGTTATTCCCTTCGTCATAGTTCCTTTTTTTACCCCAATCATTTTTGCAGGCTTCGAAAAAATTTCAACTACTGTTGTGCCGTGAAACAAATGCCCTTGGGGTACGCTTCATCCCTCTTCACTGCGGAGTGGCTATCGGGAGCCTTTCTATCCTCCGAATGGTGGGCATTCGAGTCTTGCGAGGTTTGTTGGAGCGAAGCGGAAATCCCCTTCAGGGGGTATTTGAAGTTTTTTATGTTATGAAGATTTATTTTGAGTGAGAATATCGTTTTATGGAATTAAGCCAAGATAAAATGTGGACGCCCAAAGAATGGGAGTCTCATGTAAATGACCTTTTGAGGGAGCGGTATACTTCCGCAGACTATATAAAGATACCTGACCAACATTTTGGTGATGGTGGAATTGAAGGGTTCTCGATGGATGGTCACGCCTATCAGATGTTTTGTCCTGAAAATGCAACAACCATGACTAAGCTCTATAACGATCAACGCAACAAAATGACCCGAGATATCGGTAAATTTATTAATAATACAAAGAAGATGATTGGTTTCTTTGGTACTCTCAAAATAAAGCGATGGATACTCGTAGTTCCTGAACACAAGACAAAAGAAATCGTTATTCACGCTACAAAAAAAACGGATGCAGTAAAAAAAGCAAACCTTAGTTACGTTAATAATAGTGATTTCAGAGTCCTTGTCTGGGATCGTAACGAGTTTAAAAAAGAAGAAGCAAACCTCTTGTCAGCAGGAATCGCTACATTAAAATTAGAGCCAATAGATGTTCCAGAACACGAAATAGAAGGGTTTCAAGGGAAATTGCCTGAATTTACAGAAAATTTGAAACGAAAATTGGGTAAGCTCAACAAAGACCCTGTTGTCATAAAAAAGGGTCAAGATACCTTAACGAGGAGTGCAATCATCAGTCAAAACATGTTGAGCGAATTAAAGCAAGACTATGGTGAGTTTTATGAGCAGATAACAAGAACTGCAGCCAAAAGAGCTAAACAACTATATATCGAGGCTTTAGACTCAGATCCTGAAATTCAAAAGATTTCGTATCAAATTCAAATTCTTCTCGGACAACTTCAAAGTGCCTGTAAGTTACACGGTGATAATCTTGATGAAATCTCAACCGGAACTGTTGCTGACTGGCTTATGAATTGTACACTGGATTTTAATTGATGGATATTTTAGATACAACACCCAAGAATGGAATGACGTTCAACCATAGTGGAACACATATTGACCCTGAGTTAAGACCACTCTGGCGGATATCTTTAATTGCACTCACCCTCATGAAACTATGCTCAGGGAACAAAGCTAACTCAAAGAAAATTCAAACCTTGTATTCATTAGTCGCATCCGAAAAGAAAAGGCGTGCCTACACCGAAAGCGTTAGCGAATCAGGTACAACAGATTCTATCAACATTAGATTTGATCCCTTGGTCGATAGGGCCGTTGATATGGGCGTTGGAGAAAAGATATTTCAAATTGATGATGCTAAGAGTATTAAGTTGACTGAAAAAGGATTAGCGTTCGCAAAGCGGATCGATAAAGATAGTGAAACATTCACAATAGAAAAAGAATTTATAAGCCAATTCAAGAAGAGCTATTTTAGTAACAATGTTATAAACAATTTAATAACTGGGGATTTATCATGAGATACTTAATGATAGACCAACTATCAATTAGAACTTCGACTAATGATGGTCTGTATGGTGTTGATATTCCCTTTGTTTCAGGATTGAATATT
>JQIA01001491.1_pt1 | contig 12570 bp, 7 predicted proteins | sample 811431 | NCBI WGS metagenome assembly JQIA01 (sample SAMN02998118, study PRJNA258478) | marine sediment metagenome | biome: marine; feature: seafloor; material: sediment; isolation source: oil-polluted sediment collected from 3 locations (0.5 km, 0.7 km and 0.9 km)... | place: USA: Gulf of Mexico ... | reverse complement strand
TACTACTTCAAGCCTGGCCAGACACTAAATCTTGTATATGGGCCCTTTTCCTTAGCCATCTTATTACTTTTTACAAATGCATCAAGGTTACATGATAAAAGAGCTGTAACAACAGAATATCGAAGGAGAGAAGCAAAGAAGAGTGTTGGTTCGAACTGTAATTGTTATTTCAGCTGACCACGTAATTATTATTTTACCCTGAAACACCAGGGACAGGCAAGAAGTTTATCATTGTAACCCTGACAGAAATAGAGCAGAATAGGGTGTTTTAAATAGTATCGTCTCAATCGATCATAGATCAAAATTCAACCATCAACATGAAAAGAGGTGACTATGGACTGGAATAAGGGAACACTTCTTGAAACATCAGGCAACTACTGGAAATCATGCACACTCCACACCGGTGTTAAGCTTGGTATTTTTACTGTCATTGGTAATGGCGAAAAGTCTGCTGAAGAGATCACTGAAAAAATCGTTGGAGATCTTCGGGGTATATCGGCATTATTAAATGCCCTGACCGCAATGGAACTTTTGACAAAAAAGGATGCTGTTTTTTCCAATACGGCATTTTCCAGGCAATTCCTGTCAAAAGAGTCTCCGGACTACACCGGGTTTATTATTATGCACCATCACCACCTGATGGCACCATGGGCAGACATGTCTGAGTCTGTATTAAGCGGCAGACCCAATCGGCAAAGTGTCTCAGATACAGATGAAGATATCGAACGTGAAAGTTTTCTAATGGGAATGTTTAATATTGCCAGTGCAACTGCGCCAATGTATGCAAAAACTGTCGATTTAATTGATTGTTCACATATGCTTGATATGGGGGGTGGCCCGGGTACATTTGCCATTCATTTCTGTTTAAGCAATCCTGAATTGAAGGCAACTGTTTTTGATCTGCCGACCACCCGAAAATTTGCTGAAAAGACAATCGCCTCATTTGACCTTTCTGCGAGAATCAGATTTAAAGAAGGGAGCTATTTGAATGAAGAGACAGGACTTGAAAAGGAATATGATGCCGCATGGCTTTCACATATTCTTCATGGTGAAAGCCATAGTGATGCTCAGGCAATTGTATCAAAGGCCGTTAATGCTCTGAAACCGGGAGGCAAAATTCTGATTCATGAATTTATTCTGAACAATACCTTGGACGGCCCTTTGTTCCCTGCATTATTTTCTTTGAATATGCTGATTGGGACCGAGAACGGACAAGCCTATTCAGAGGCTCAACTGACAACAATGCTTGAAAATTCGGGTGTTTCAAAAATTAAGCGTCTTGATATTAAATCACCCAATGACGCCGGAATTATGATTGGAATAAAAGAATAAATTATACTACAAAATTCGTTTTCCCAGGAGGGATACAACAAGCTCTACGGCAACATTTGCCGTTCGGTTGTTTTTATCCACCAGCGGATTTATTTCAACGATATCTATTGAGGAGCATTTCTCTGAATCGGCGAGAATTTCCATTAAAAGGTGGGCCTCACGATAAGTGAGTCCGCCCGGTACCGGTGTTCCGACACCCGGTGCTTCAGACGGGTCAATACTATCCATATCAAGACTGATATGAAGCCGGGACATATGCTTTAAATGATCCAGTGCTTTTACTGCAACAGCACTCATGCCATGTTCATCAATATCACGCATGGTAAAGACTTTGATACCGGTTTTTTTAATCAGCCTGCCTTCTTCCTCATCCAGATCACGAACACTTATCAGAACAATATCTTCCGGCCTGAGTTTGGTTTCAGGGCGTCCGATATTCACAAGCTCAGGAACACCGTGCCCTGCGAGAACAGCAAGAGCCATACCGTGAATATTTCCGGTATAGGATGTATCAGGGGTATTGAAATCCCCATGGGAATCAATCCAGATAACCCCGGCAGGTGCGTCATGGGTTATCCCCCCGACAGACCCGATGGAGATAGAATGATCACCACCGACAAAAAGAGGGATGCATCCGTCCTTAACTGCATCCCGTCCCAAATCGTAAGCAGCTTCACAGGCTTTACACAATTCACTGAAAATCGTACCGGCTTTGATCGATTCTCTTACAGGAACACGGATATTCCCCATATCGCTGACCTCATATCCAAGAAGGCCAAGACGCCTTGAAAGTCCGGCATAACGGACTGCTCCGGGCCCCATATCAACACCTCTTTTTGTCTGTCCCAGATCGACCGGGACACCAATTATTCGAACTGATCCTTTCATAATTATTTCCTTGGTTTATTGAAAAAAAAGCTGTTGAGGTGTCAGGTATTGAGTCAATCCGCTCTGTTAGTTATATAAATTGATCGCCCGATGGGCACCTTTGCTAATACCCAACCGCTAAAACCTAATACCCCTTTTCACCCACTCTTTCGCCCCAGATTGTTCCAGAGGTTGATAATAAAATCCTGTACATTGGTAAGGATGGCCATTGCCTGTGCAGATCCTCTGTTTGCCAGTTTATCTGCACTGAATTCAGACATATCAACAATATAAAAATAAACCGGACGAACCCTGCCACTCTCTTCAACATTGTAGCTTGGCGTCATATTCCCGAAAGCAATTGAGTGGAGCTGAGTTGCCAGCGTAATCACAGTGGTTGCCTTTCTGGCATGAAACCGCATGGCATCCTGTGATTCATAGACGTTGGCAACGGTTTCAGGAAGAGGGCCGTCATCTCTGATTGAACCTGCCAGAATATACGGGACATTGCTTTTTTCACAGGCATAGATAATCCCCCCCTTCAAATCGAGTTTTTTCATGGCATTAGGAATGGAGCCTGCCCGCCTGACTTCGTTCAGAATATCAAGATGATTATAATGCCCAAGGGGCTTTAACCCCTGAGTATAAATATCCTGCCCCAGTCCCGTGCCAAACATTGCCGCTTCAAGATCATGGGTTGCCAGGGCATTTCCTGCCATAAGTGCATGGCAATAACCGTTTTCAATCAAAAATTGCATGGCATCACGACTGTCTTTATCAAAGGCAACTGCCGGGCCTAAAACCCAGACGATATGCCCGTTATCTCTGTCATGGCGAAGAACTTCATATAAGTGGTCATAACTTCTTGAAAAAGGGGTTTCCCGCGTACCTCTGGTTTTAAAGGTGAACTTGTCTTCAGAGGCCTCGTTGAGATCGCCGAATCCCTCTGTATGAACCCAAATACCTTCTTCGCCGTTTTCAGTCCTGCCAACCACCACCCGATCACCTTTTTTCAGACGACGCGCTTCAACGACATCAATAATATCTTCTTTCAGCACCAGAACGCAGTCCATTCGGCTTTCACGTGCCAGGAGCCAGTTTCCATTCCCTGTATGAACATACTCCGGATGATTTGATGTCCCGTGATAATTTTCAGGTGCAACCCCGTCTATTGGGGCCGGAACTGTTTTCGCAACCGGTGCGCCTGCAAGAGGTGGCTGCGAAAAGTCAGGCGGCGTATAATCGGGTATTATATCATTCACTGTTTTCTCCTTATTTTTAAAGACTTTAAAATTTTGACTTTTTTTAAATGAAAGAGCAGAGCGATTCAATTTTCGGTCTTCACAGACTTAACCTTGACGCATTCGTAAAAAGTAATAAGATGGCTAAGGAAAAGGGCCCATATACAAGATTTAGTGCCTGACCAGATACTAAAGCACAGTATATGGGGCTTTTTACGACGCCATCAACCTTTTACTCAACCGCCCGTTCACCAAGGTTTCCGTATCGATGGTAATCATGGCAGATACTCTGCTCTCTTAAATACTGAAGAAGCTCAATCCGCCCCTCCATAAGGACCGGGGTGGAAGAGAGGTAAAAGCCACCGGATGCCGCTGCGTTTAGAACCTCATCTGAAATCCTGTCGCCTGAAGCATATCGAATTCGTACCTTGGTATCCAGCATCCCGATAAGATCCTGATCTGTCTGATGAATCATCTCACTGTCGCCTAAAAAGTTCTTCCCATCAATATTTTCCAGAAAAGAGACCGCTGCATTTGCTAACCCGGAAGGAATGCTGACACAGCATTCACATCCTGAAACCTTTGAAGCAGCTATACGTCCAAGGATTTCAAACAGGCTGTCGTTCTCATGCAGTCTTATAATTATTTTACCTGTTGGCCTGTATCTTAACAGGTTGTCCTGCCCCCGCAGATGAAAGTAATCTTTCGTTTTAAAAAAATGGGTGTCAAAAGCATAATGATAATTTTTCACCGCAGCAATTATTTTAAGCATTTCTATGTCATCATGATCAAACCCATTGTTCTTAACGCTTATAAACCACTCATCCATCAACTCAAGAAGCGGCGTCTTCTTATCGACAGCACCAGTGATCGGGAAACCGATATCTCTGAAATTCATGAACTGAAGTACATAATTCGGGCCACCTGCTTTTATCCCGCACCCAACAGCAGATCTACCCATACCGCCAAACGGCTGTCGCAATACAACAGCTCCGGTTGTCCCCCGATTAATATAAAGATTTCCTGCCTGAATTGTTTCTATCCAGTATTCCTGTTCCCGTTCATCAAGACTTTCTATACCCGATGTCAGGCCATAGCCGGTCTGATTCACAAGTTCAACAGCATGATTAAGGTTCTTTGCACACATAACGGACAAAACGGGACCGAAAAACTCTGTCATGTGCGAATAACTGCCCGGATTAACAGCCCACTTAATCCCGGGGCTCCAAAGACAGGAATTATTATCCGTTTTTTCCGGTTTCAATGCCCATTCTTCATCCTGTGCCAACGTTTCAATGGCGTTTTTAAGATCACCTTCCGGTGGATGTATCAATGGACCGACCCGACTTTCAAATGCCCATGGCGTACCTGTTTTAAGACTTTTTGATGCATCTATAAGCTGATTTTTAAAGTCTGTATCCTCATAAACTTCTTTTTCCAGAATCAGCAATGACGTAGCGGAGCATTTCTGACCGGAATTGCTGAAAGCGGAATGAATTATATTCTTCACTGCCTGATCACGATCTGCTATGGCTGTTACAATTGTAGCGTTTTTTCCACCTGTTTCTCCGGCAAAATATGTGTCAGGTGATTTTTCACGCATTGAAACGGCCGTTTCAGTGCCTCCGGTAAAGATAATAAAATCAACATCAGGGTGTCCGGCAAGAAGGGCGCCTGCCTGATCTCCCTGACAGGGTAGAAACTGTAGTACATTTTTTGAAACCCCGGCTTTCCAGAAACACTGGCAGAGATGCCATGCAGGCAGCACTGCCGCTGATGCAGGTTTAAAAATAACTGTATTCCCGGCAGCAAGCGCTGCAGCAATGCCCCCACAGGGAATAGCAATGGGGAAATTCCATGGGGTAATAACCAGCCCAACGCCTTTTCCCGTATGTCTTAGATTATGGATTGAATCAATAGTCCTGACAGATAACGGATAGTATTCCACAAAATCAATTGCCTCAGAAACTTCTACATCGGCTTCAGTAAAAATCTTTCCGGTTCCGGAGGCTGCAGCCCCAATCAGATCCCCTCTGGCTTTTCGTAACTCATCAGCAACCCGGGATAATACTTCATGCCGCTGCTCAACATTTTTTTTTCGCCAGCCATCAGGGTCTTTGGCCGCTGTTTTAACAGCGGCCTGAATGTCATCTTTATCAGCAAGGGCAAATTCAGCCACATGGATGACCTTATCGCTACCCCTGTCAGCACAGTGACTGGTTTTTCTTTTATCAAAGATCTCGTTGCCCGAAACGACTGCCGGAATTTTTTCAGAGTCATCACCCATCGTTTTTTGCCATTTTTCCCGTATTCCATCGGCCCATTCTCTGTTTACTGAAAGCGACCAGTCTGTATCAGGTTCATTGATAAAAAGGCCTTCATGAAAAGCGCCCTGAAGATTACCATCCCCCCTGTTTCTATCCTGAAATCTATTTGTTATATTTCTATTAATATCAGTCATTTTAAGCGATTCTTTAAACTGTCGCTTCAGGTACCCCCAGTCGCTTGAACCGGGTTTTAAATCACAGATATACCTTAAAAAATTTTCATCACCGGTATTCTCATCAAGCCGCCTGACAAGATATGCGATGGCACTTGTAAATTGATCTTCATGGGTTACCGGTGCATATAGCAGCATATCCTTTCCGTCTTTCATAATTGCACGACGCATGTGATCCGCCATCCCTTCCAGCATTTCAAAGCCAAACCATAAGGTGACATTTCTTTTTTCCGCCAGCAGAGATGCCCAGGCAAGGTCAAACAGATTATGCGAGGCAATTCCGATATTAACTGCCTCAGCATTCTCCGGCCGTAAACCGTATTCAACCATTCGCTTAAAGCAGGCATCGACATCTGCCTTGGTATTAAACGGTGCAAGAGGCCAGTTTCGGATAGACGCTTCAACCTTTTCCATTTCAAGATTTGCCCCCTTAACAAGCCGTATTCGAACCGGGCTACCGCCGTCTTTAACCCTCTTTTTTGCCCATTCTGTAATCATTTTCTGCACATTAACAGAATCAGGAAGATAGGCCTGTAGAGCAATACCTGCAAAGCACTGAACCAGGTCCTTCTGATCAAGAGCAGTCATAAAGGCCTTTGCGGTTATTTCCAGATCCTGAAATGCCTCCATATCCAGATTCACAAACTTATGGGCCTTTGTACCGTCAGCTCTGACAAAAGTATTGTTTTGAGCCTCGGAATAGAGCCTTTCGAGCCTACGGCTGATAACTGCCACAGCTGTATCAAAGGCAATTGGCAGGATCTGTGAGTAGATAGTCGATATTTTAACTGAGATATTTTCAATTTCAGGATTTGCGAGATCAGCAAGATAGGTGGTAAGGTGTGCCCGGGCCTGTTCCTCACCTAAAATCGCTTCGCCAAGGTGATTCAGATTCATCCTAACACCTTCAGTACGCCTTTTATCAAGATGTTGATGAAGGGCCTCTTCTTCTTCAGGAAGAATAACGTCACTGCTCTCTTTCATTATCCGTTTAATCATCACCGGAACAGTAAAAAAGGGCAGGTAACGTCCTGCACACAGGAAGCCGTATGCCATCAAACGCTCCGGTATAGAAAAAAATGAAGGTACACCATACCGCATCATAAGACGGCTGACCTGATCAGCAATACGATGGTTATTCGTTGTCCTGAAGCACCGGTCAATCATCCTGTTTAAAAAAAATTTATCAGTTTTATGGGTAAGGAGTTTCTTAATCCGCTTCTGGAATGACTTCTCTTTCGGTGATAAAAGCCTGTTCGCTTCCTCCTGCCATTTCTCAGCAAGCTGAATCGTTTCTGTTTCCAGATTTTTATAATCGGGTTGATTCACGAATTCGTCCCCCTGTGTTATTTCATTCCGGGTAGTCCGGGTTGTGATTGAAGCCAACTATAAAAACATACCAAAGGCTATTTTTCAGTATATGGCAGAATCGGGTAGAATCTCGGGAAGAAAAAAGAAATTTATCCTATAAAATTATCAGAATTCTTTATGGGTGTAAATGTTTCAAATCCACTTAATGACGAATAACACCTAAAAGCAGCCTGACTTTAATCCCATTGTCTCTTTTTTAACATGCTGGTTTCATATTGAAATAATCTTTGACTAATGAATGCCTGTTTACTATCATATATTTTATTTACTTTCGTCAAACCATGCGGCACTATCATAACCCGGTTACAAATATTCAGGATGTAATAAAATTGCAACGTAAGTAACTGTAATACTTCGGGAGAACTATGCGAAAGATAATTACGATAATTCTTTTTTGCCTTGGCTTTTCTGCATTAATAACTATCGACCAGTGGCAGATTCATCATTGGAAGTCTCTAAGAACTCAGGAGCTTAAAGCCACAGTCACCCAATGCCGAATTCGCCTTGAAAACACTATCAAATCAAGGTTTAATGCATTAGAATCACTTTCGTCATTATTTATTCTGCACCCTGAAACAAACGCCAGTAAATTTTCCCACTTTGCTGAACTCCTCCTGAAAGTTAATCCTCCAGTCCGTGCAATTCAATACGCTGATACTGAAACACGGGTTATCTATGTATACCCCCCAAGAGGAAACGAAATTACAATAGCCAAACCGATGGTGCTGATTTCTGATCCGAAAAGAGGGCCCTTTGTTCAAAAAGCGCTCAAAGAAAGAAGAGCTGTCATTCAGGGCCCGTTTGAACTTCGTCAGGGAGGTAATGGGGTTGTTTTGCGATCGCCAATATTTGATAAAGATAAATTCAGGGGTTTTTCTATCGGCGTATATGATATTTCGGTTCTTGTTTCAGAAGCATTTAACGGGATTAATACAGCGTTATTTGACCTTAGCCTGAAAGATGTTTCGGGGAATGTGTTCTGGCATACGGGTGCTTTACCTGAAGCACAATTGGAGTATTTCTTTACAGTCGCCGATACCCGCTGGAGTATCATTGGTCAGCATAAAGAAGACATCCCCTTGCCGTATCATTATCGGGCTCTTGTCTGGTTCTTCGGCTCAGGTTTTTTACTGGCGGTATTGTACACAATATTTTTATCCTGGCAGCACGAAAAAAAGCTTACGACAACTGTTAAAGAGCGGACATCCAGTCTTTTAGATTCAAACAAAAAGCTTCTGGAGAGTGAAGAAAGATATGGCCTTGCCATGACGTTCGCTAATGACGGGCTCTATGACTGGGATTTAAAAAACAGTACTATCTACTATTCTCCCGGCTGGAAACGACTCCTGGGGTATAAAGATAACGAAGTTAAAAATGAGTTTTCAGAATGGGAGCGCCTTACACACCCTGAGGATGCAAAAAAGTCCTGGCAAATGCTGAATGATGTTCTTGAGGGTAGGCTCGACCGTTTTGAGCTGGAATTTAAAATGCGCCATAAAAAGGGACACTGGGTCGATATTTTATCCAGAGCAAATATCATCTTCGACGACAACGGAACTGGTACCCGTGTTGTCGGCACTCATGTCGATATATCAAAGCACAAACAGTCAGAAGAGGCTCTTGAGAAGGAGAAAGAGCTGTTAATGGTAACCCTTCGATCAATCGGAGATGGTGTGATTACCACCGATACTAACGGAAGAATTGTCCTGATGAATAAAGTGGCTGAATTTTTAACCGGATATTCTCAACACGATGCTATTGGAAAGGAGATTGGTGATGTTTTTAATATTATTCATTCACTGACCCGCCAAAAATGCAGCAATCCAGTCGAAAAAGTCTTTAAAGAAAGAAAAATTGTTGATCTTGCAAACCATACGAATTTAATTGCCCGGGATGGAACAGAACGTATGATTGCAGACAGCGGTGCACCGATTTTCAATAGTGAACAGGAAATTATTGGTGTTGTGCTCGTCTTCCGGGATGTTACAGAAAAGTACAAAGCAGAGGAGCAGCTTCAGCAATCCCAGAAAATGGAATCAATAGGGACTCTTGCCGGTGGCATCGCACATGATTTTAATAATATGCTGGGCGTTATACTGGGGAATGTGTCATACGCATTGACCCGGCTGAAAAAAGAGGATGAACTCACCGAGGTACTTATCGATGTTCAGGAGAGCTCAATACAGGCCCGATCCCTGACAAAACAACTCCTGACATTTGCAAAGGGTGGTGCTCCGGTTAAGGCTTTAACAGATATGAACCTGCTCTTAAAGGAAACCGCGGGCCTTGTGACAAGGGGGACTCCAACACGCTGCACATTCGATCTGGCATCTGATCTATGGAATATCGATGCCGACAAAGGACAGATTAACCAAACAATCAGTAACCTTGTTATCAATGCAGGACAAGCCATGCCAGAGGGTGGTGTTATTCAAATACAATCCGAAAATATAACGATTACGCCCTCAGAATCGATGATTCCTCTTCCTCCCGGAAACTATGTCAAACTCTCTGTTCAGGACCAGGGAACAGGCATTCCGCACAAACATTTATCACGCATTTTTGACCCTTATTTTACAACCAAGCAAAAAGGAAGCGGGTTAGGACTATCGACCTCATATTCTATTATCAAAAAACACAACGGACATATCTCAGTCTACTCTGAAATCGACAAAGGTACTGTGTTTCATATTTATCTGCCTGGATCATTAAAAAATGGATCCCTTAAAAATAACGTTGAAAACCATATCCACCGGGGTAAAGGAAGAATACTGGTTATGGATGACCAGGAGGCATTGCTGAAAATGATCGGTAGAATGTTAAATCGTATGGGGTATGAAGTAACGTTTTCGTCTGATGGTAATCAGGCTGCTGAAGCGTACCGTAAGGCCATTGAATCAGAAAAACCATTTGATCTGACGATACTGGATCTAACCATTCCCGGCGGCATGGGAGGGGTAAAAACCATTAAAGAAATATTAAAAACAGACCCAAAGGCAAAAGTAGTTGCCTCAAGTGGTTACTCCAATGACCCGGTTATGGCAAATTTTAAAGAGTACGGCTTCTCCGGCATTGTACCCAAACCATACACTAAAGAGCAGATGGCTGAGCTGCTGAACACTCTTTTTGAGCAAACAGAGGATGATTAATGAACGATGACCGTCTTGGCATGTACAGATATTTTTTAAAGGACACCATCCGAAAACGCATTAACTTCAGGCTTACTGACCAGAATAAAGGCATCGAAGTCCCCCCGATTGAAAAACCGGTGAAAGAGGGTGCCACACGTATTGATCTCCCTGAAAGGGAAATGTGGACGGGCATTCCGGAGAAAAACCTCACTGATGCAATAAATAATCGTAAAAGTCGCCGGGTATACAAAAAAGAGACTCTGTCTTTGGATGAACTCGCCTATCTCCTCTGGTGTACTCAGGGTGTTCGGGGAAATGCATCTTATGGAAGTGCCTTCAGAACAGTCCCGTCTGCCGGTTGTCGCCATGCATTTGAAACCTACCTTTCGGTTCTTGATATTGATGGCCTTGAACCCGGAATCTACAGATACCTCCCGATGTCGCATCAGCTTGTCTTTGAATTCACAGTTGATATGCTGGCAGAAAAAATGGTGATCGCATCATTAGGACAACCGTATCCGGGAAAAGCGCCGGTAACATTTATCTGGGCAGCAATACCCTACAGGATGGAATGGCGTTATGGCCTTGCGGCTCATAAGGTTATTGCCATTGATGCAGGACATGTCTGTCAGAATTTGTATCTTGCCTGTGAGGCAATCGGGGCAGGGACATGCGCTATTGCGGCTTACGATCAGGGAGAAATGGATGAACTGCTTGGGTTGGATGGCGAGAATGAATTCACAGTTTACCTGGCCCCGGTTGGTAAAATCTAACTGAACTTCTAATAAAATCATGATTACTGCAACGCCTTGCAATCAGTGTTTTTTATATTAGGACGGCTCAAAATGAAAAAAATCACTATTTTTATCCCAATTATTTTTTTTCTTATTATTGGTTTTTCATTTCGGATTTTGGCAGAATCTAAGGCAGTCTCAATTTCAACCCTCAGCTTACCCCCTGTAGTTCAAGAAACAATACCCGGTTACGGTTTCATAGGCGAATTGTTTAAAGCTGTCTTTGAACCATACGGATACAAAGTGAATATAAAAATTTATCCATGGGCCAGAGCTTTTGAACTCAGTAAGATGGGAGAAACTTTCGATGGAATATTTCCTAGTATTTACAAAAAAGAAAGAGAAGCCTGGTTCATTTATTCCGAGCCAATAATTACATCTGGTTTTGTTCTTGTTACCCGAAAAGATACAGGAATAACAACTTATAAATCACTTGATGAGTTTAAAGACATTACAATAGGCGTTCTAAGGCGTGGTGTTACCGGTTCTGTTATTGACACTTCCGACTTTAAAAAACAGGAGGGCAAGGATTTTGAAATGAATATCCAAAAATTACTGGGAAAGCGTTTTGATTTGGTAACCGGTGAATATCTGGCGATAATGAACATTATAAATACAAAATTTGCTGATAAAATAAAGGATCTGGTCATTATACCCCCTCCTGTTTCTAAAGTTAATCTTCACCTGATGATATCTAAAAAATCACCGGAAGCATTTGAGATATTAAAAACTTGTAATCAAGGTATCGCTCAAATAAAAAACAATGGAACTCTCAAAAAACTAAAGCTTAAATACGGCATAAAATGAAAACCTCGAGCCTTATAATCCAATTTGAGGTGAAAAAAACTAAAAATAAGAAACACTTTTGGCGGATTCATACATTACCCCAGGCGATATGAGTTTGTCTCCGTAACCCGTGGGCTATTTTGAAACAATAATTACATCAACACCCATCTTCGATGCATTAGCGGCAGCGAAGGTGCCGGCATCACCGGCACCAATTACCAAAACGTCTATTTTCTCTATGGTCACGACTCTGTCCGTTTTGCATTAGCCAGATATATTTAGGGGTAATTCTTTTTGCTTAAATTATACCTTTTCAGCAACATCTGCTTCAAAATCGAGACTTGATCGCATAAACGTATAATTTGCCGGGTCTGGCGGCGTCTGAATGTTATCTCCCGGTTTTGCCACAAGTGTGAGTGCATCCGAAGGACAGGTCGTCGTACATAACCCGCATCCGATACAGCGGTCAAGATTGAGATCTATACTGTCATCGCCTGCAGATATGGCTTCCATGGGGCATCGTTCAATACATATATCACATTGCGAGC
>JQIA01001490.1_pt1 | contig 12571 bp, 13 predicted proteins | sample 811431 | NCBI WGS metagenome assembly JQIA01 (sample SAMN02998118, study PRJNA258478) | marine sediment metagenome | biome: marine; feature: seafloor; material: sediment; isolation source: oil-polluted sediment collected from 3 locations (0.5 km, 0.7 km and 0.9 km)... | place: USA: Gulf of Mexico ... | reverse complement strand
CCTAACGTAGAAGATATTAGAGCCTCAGACTGGATTATTCAATTCTAACTTGATTTTTTGTGATTTACGTAAAATCCTAAGTTTTTTAGCTTAGGATTTTTTTTATTCAAATATTTTTATATATTTGTCTAATTAATAATTTAAGTTTAAATTACATTAAGAATAATGAAATTCATACCGCCAACTCCAGAACAAGCCAAACAAATCCTAGAAGGCTACAAGAATCTAGCTAAGTCTGCGATTGGAATGGGAGAAGAAGAAATTGAGAAGATGTCTGCCCGGCGAATGGCTATATGCCTGAACTGTCCAGAGATCTCAGAAAATAAAGAAAGATGTACAAAATGTGGGTGCGTACTGTCCGCGAAGACTAGATCTGAAACATCAGACTGCCCACTAAAAAAATGGAAATGACACATGACCTAAACAAACTGCAAGAAGAAATAGACAGAAGGGAGCTTTGCAATAGTATGGCTCCTTTCCCCATATACGATACCGAGATAATCAACGATCTAAAAATACGTGAAGAAATGATCAGTAGAAAACAAAATTTCAATAATGTGCCAGTTACTTATTGTACCACATGTCTGAGCTTGAAAGTGAAAGATGTTGTTGTGGATCACAAGAAAGTAAACTGCTGCATGGATTGCGGAAACACTCCCACAGCAGAAACACACATTGAAGAATGGCAGGATCTATATAAGGAGCGCTACGGAGAAGAATTCCTTGTGCTTCCTAAGCAGGAGGAGTAGCCATTCTCTAAATTCAATTAGATGAAGAACACAAGTTTAAAGAACATCAAGACTACCAAGCGCCAAGTGTATTTATACTGGCTCAAGTTCTTGAGGCCATATCACCACCTGGCCCCGAGGGAAATGGAAGCATTAAGTACGCTTTTATACTACCGCCAGGAGTTGTCTAATCAGATAGACAATGAAGAGCTGGTGGAAAAACTTTTGTTCTCACAAGAGATCCGGAGAAAAGTAAAAGCAGATCTAGGAGGGATGGATAATGGAGTCTTTAATAATTTGCTTACTGCACTTAGAACAAAGAAAGTGCTCACCAAGGAAAATAAAATAATCAGACCTTTAATTCCCAGGATGGAGAAAGATGCGAACGCATTTAACCTCATCTTTAATTTTGAATTTGCAGATGAGGAAAAATGAAGGAGAGAAGATCCAGATGTCAGACATGGCACAAAGGAGAGGTATTCCTGTCGAGGTGATAGAGAAAATAATTGAGAGTCAGTATCAGTTTATACGAGAAAAGATTACTGAACTAGACTTCGGAGATGATCTAACGAGAGAAGAGTTCGACAAATTAAAAACAAATTTCAACATACCTTGCATTGGGAAAATGTATGCAAGTTACTACGTTTACGATAAAATAAATGGAGCAAAAAAAAATCAAAAACTCAGTCGCCTCAGAAGAGGTAAAAAATCAGAAAGCTAAAGCTGAGCTAAATCAAGACATCAAGGGTTACTTTGGTGAAAGAGACAAAACTAATCGAGGCAATAAAGGCCTTATAGATAAGCTTCAAGATGAAGCATCAGCAGAAGCTGAAGTGAAAGAGCTTCTATACCAGGAGTCAATCAAAGAAGTTGCTATTCCGGAATATGTAGAGCCTATGTTTAATGAGGTATTCCTCACTGCTAGGAGGAATAAAGTCAAGACTGACACTGGGCTCATTATAGCAACAGCTCTTTCTGATGAAGGATTAGAAGTAGAATACCAAGAAGTTCAAAAGGTTATGGCTGCGGGCCCACAGGTGCAACAGGCGCTTAAGGGATCAGAAGTAGCTATCAATTTCGAAAATTTACGCAAGTATGTAGCAGACAGCATGGCAGACAAAGTAAACAAGAAGTCTGAAATTAAAGTGCCTTTAATTGAAATTGAAGGGCGCGACTACATTAGAATCTCAGAAAGAGATCTAAAATACATAGTAAAGAAAGTAGAATCAACTAAATAGGAAGAATAATGCAAATAGAATTAGATGCTCTAGACCAATTAAAAGAAGGAGTAGACGCTCTGGCTAATCCAGTAGCAGTAACCATGGGCCCTAGAGGTAGAAATGTTGTAATTAAGCGGTACGGACAACCAGCCGTAGTTACTAAAGACGGGGTTACTGTTGCGGAATCAATTGTTGATCTTTCCGATCCAATTCAGTCTATTGGTGCAGAGATGGTACGCGAAGTAGCGTCCAGGGCTAATAAGCTAGCTGGTGATGGAACAACCACAGCTACTATCCTTGCGCAAGAGATGGTTAGACTGGGCGTGAAGAATATTGCAGCCGGAGCTAACCAGATTGAGATCAAGCGGGGGATGGATAAAGCGGTTGCTCAAGTAGTAGCCAGGCTAGAAGAAGACTCAATCAAGATTGAATTAGGTGGAGAAGAAGTCAAGCAAGTAGCAGCTATCTCTGCTAACAATGATCCGGAAGTAGGAGAGTTAATCTCCAGCGCGTTCCAATCAGTAGGCAAAGATGGAGTAGTAACAGTTGAGCCATCTCCAACTCATTTGTCTTATGTAGACATAGTAAAAGGGATGCAGTTCGATAGAGGCTGGGTATCACCTATGTTCCCAACAAATGAAGCGGGTACAATTGCAGAATTGGAGAATCCTATGTTTGTTCTGTGTGACTCTAAAATCACCAAAATAGATGATGTAGTGGGAGTTATGCATGTAGCTATGGAAAAAGGAAGGCCTCTTGTCATCATTGCAGAGGATATTTCCGGGCCAGCATTATCACAACTTGTGGTAAATAAAGTTCATGGATCACTCAAGTCTGTAGCTATCAAGGCTCCAGGATTCTCCAAGAGTAGGTTTGACTACCTAGTGGACATTGCAACAGTGGTTGGATCTACTGTATTTTCTGAGAGAACTGGGTTTAAATTGTCAGACGTAAAGTATGATGAAGATACCAGATCAGTTCAAGATTTTGATCCAGGATTACTAGGAGGAGCAGAGGGAATTACAGTGGAGCAAAACAGCACTGTTATTGTGAATGGAAAAGGCACTGATGTAGATTTGCTTAGTAGAGTAGAAGAGCTTAAAGACCAAAGGGAAACTTTACAGACTAGCTCTGAAATCAAGCTTATAGACAACAGGATTGCTAAGTTGTCCGGGGGAGTTGGAGTAGTTTATGTAGGAGCGAACTCAACAGTAGAAGCCTCAGAAAAGAAAGATAGAGCTGATGATGCACTAAGAGCTGTGCAATCTGCAATCCAGGAGGGAATTGTACCGGGAGGAGGAATTGCACTTCTGAATGCTGCAAAAGCTATAGATATGAACCTACCTGGTGATCAAGCAGTTGGAGCTGGAATCATTTACAATGCTATGCTTAGGCCTCTTTATGTGATAAGTGAAAATGCAGGCGCTTCCGGAGATGTAATTATCGAAGGAGTTATTTCTAGGCCAACTGGAACGGGATGGAATGCAAAGACTGGAGAGTATGTGGAAATGATTTCGGAAGGAATTATTGATCCCAAAATGGTAACTCGAGTAGCATTGGAAAGTGCAAACTCTGCTGCCGGGATGGTAATCTTGACAGAATGTGCAATTTTTGAGTAAAAAAATTTGGTGGTTAAGATATTTTGTGTATCTTAGCCACCAATAATAAAAACTATATTTGATATGAGTATCAACAAAACACAGTTTGTCGCACAAGTAAATGAGGTAGTAACCACCTTGGGCGCAGCAGACGCAATTGATTGTAGATCCGCAGCAGTAGCAGGACAAAAATTTCTCAACGCACTAGCTAGTATAGATCCAATCGAGTTCAACAACGAACCAGAAGAACCAGCTCTAGCAGAGTTCACTGAAGTAGAAGTTGAAGGGGAAGTTCTTAGAAGCGAAGAAGTCGTTGAAGAAGGAACCCTAGTAGAAACATTAATCGGGGCTGAAGATGGAGCCACACAACAAAAAGAAAATTAATATGTACGTATTTTTAATCGCGACAATTGGAATTGTACTTTTGGTAGTTCAACATCTTAAACACAAACGAAAGGTCGACGAGCTAAATGACATTGTAGAATTTCAAAAAACTAAAGTAGGCAGGCTTAACAATCTAATCCAAGAAGATGAAGTTGCTTACGACAAAATGGCTCAAAATCTTGACAAAATGGCTCAAAATCTTTTGGAGTGCCAGAAAGCTGGAAAATCAGCAGCAGTTCGACATGCCAACGCAATCAAGAAATTGAAAGAAGAGATGCATAAGGCTAAAGCAGAACTAGCAGAGCCAACTGAAGCTAAGGAAGAAGTAAAGCCTGCTCCTAAGAGAAGAAGATCTAGGAAGAAGAAAACTGAGTAGTATAATACAACTTTAGTTATAAGCCCACTTGACAACAGTGGGCTTTTTTTGTATATTCGCAAAATGGTTTATTTAAGATATATATTTACGTTATTGACTTACGGGTTATTCTATGTAATAGGAATGTTTATTCATCCTTTTATGTATATGATGCGTAACAATAAGCGCCCAGGAGGAATCTTCTATTTGTGGGCCAATGAAGATGAGAAAGGTGGAGGAGATCCAGAAAAGGCATTCATTGACAATTGGTATGGTGTGTATGAGATCTTTAACCACGACTATAAGAAATTTGAAAAGATATCCGGGATAAGAAAGTATTTTTTAAGCTATGAATGGCTGGCTCTAAGGAATTCAGCCATGATACTTAAAAAGAAGCTTTTTCCATTTAAAGGGCCTTATACTGTTGTCAAGACTATTAAATTCGAAGGGCCCAAAGGTAAATTAACATGGAGAAACGGAACTATACCCGGGGTATCACACATTATTATAAAAGACTCTAATGGAAAGAAGTCTTTCAGATGGTCAAAGAGTTGGCCAACAAAGAGTGGAGAACTCAGATATTTCCAGATGGGAGCTGGTGCTACTAGATACCATCTGAAGAGACGGAAGGGAAGACTGTCTGAAGTACACTAGAGAACAACTAAGGAGAGGATGAACATTTTTGAAATTGTAAATGACCAGGTTACTTTTAGCCCTCAAGCTCTTATGCTTAAGCCTCTAAAAGAAATTTGGGACAATGATTCTGCGGAAGGCAAGCCGCAGGCTATAGCTGAACTCTGCTATGTTTACTACATGGTAGATGACAGAAGTGACTTCCAGTATATACTGGATGAGGAAGAAAGACACGAACAAGTAGTTCTGTTTGTTAGTGGGCTAGACGAGAACTGGGTAGTCCCGCAATACGTTAAGGATGCTATGGCATTCTACGAAGAAATATCACAAACCACATCAACAAGACTCCTAAAGAGTACGAGGAATGTGATAGCTAAGATTACTCACTTTCTAGACGTTATTGATGTCAATGAGAGAGATGCCAGAACCAATAAGCCAGTATTCGATGTTGGTAAGATTGTAGCTTCAGTGGAGAAGATCCCTAAGCTGGTTAAGGCTGTAAATGAGATCGAGCAAGAAGTTATTAAAGAAAAAGAACTTAAAGCACAAACAGGCAACAGAGAGTCAGGAGTGTTTGATGATATTGGAATCTAATGGAATCTAGAGTCTTCAACCAATACCAGACTCAGCTTGACGAAAAGCTGATGAGCTCCCTCACTGAGGAAGAGAGAAGGGAGCTCTTGGATGTTATAGATGGAATAGTTTTTATTCAGAACCTAACGGATCCACAAAGAAAAAGAGCTAAAGATCTGCCAAGATACAACAACCCATTTTGGGAAGACAATCCGGAAGATCCTAAAGCCCCAAAAAGAGAACTGGATCCTAATGGGAGAATAAAAGTTAACATAACCAATCCTCATATACTTGAGGATATGGATTTTTTTCGCCAGCCAGCTATTCATTTCCAAAAGCACGGATGCTACACTAGGTTGTTCCCCAACAGAAACCAGAATAGTGAGTATTTTAAATACTGGAAAGAACAAGCGCGGCGCTGTCGTGAGGGAATGGTTAGACCCAGCGACGGTGAATGGATTCCTGGATATTTATATTTCTACTGGAACTTTTCCCCAATCCTTAAGGTAGAAGAAGTAGCGGGAACCAAAATGGCGGGTAGAGTCGAGGACTTTCCGAATCCTTATGATGGAGATTATCTTTTCTTTCATTATTTGGAATTGGCCAGAAACAATGGGAAGCATACAGCAACCCTGAAGAAGCGTGGCTCCGGATTCTCTTTTAAAGGAGGGTCTAAAATGGCACGCAACTTTCTGTGTGGAGAATACGAGAATGCCCGCCATAAAATTAAATCCTACGCGATTGCTAATGAGAAGGAATACCTTACTAAGGATGGAGTTCTCAACAAGTTCGTAGCAATTGCAGATTTCTGTTCGGAGCACACTGGATTTCCAGGAAATAGAGATCTTAAAGATTCCATGCATGATATGCAATGGAAGCAAGGGAGAAAGGACTATAGGACGGGTGTTGACAAAGGAACCTTGAATGAGGTTATGGGGGTTACACTCAAGAATGACCCGGAAAAGGCCCGTGGAAAGAGGGGATCTCTCATCGAATGGGAGGAAGCAGGAAAGTTTGATAACTTCCTTACAGCTTGGGGTATTGCTAGGCCATCAGTAGAAGAGGATGGATTTGCGTTTGGATTGATGAATGCTTATGGAACTGGTGGTACTGAAGGCGCAGCTTTCGAGGGTCTAGAAGAAATATTCTACAATTCTAATGGTTATAACATTCAGGATTTGCCTAACGTGTTTGACAAGAACACAAATGGTAAAGGTAGATGTTCATTTTTCTTTGGGACATACATGAATTTTAAGGGTCACTATGATAAGGACGGAAACAGTGATGTTATTGGAGCTCTTATCAAGACCATTAAAAACAGAGTAAAAACTAAATACGGTGCATCTGATCCTAATGCTGTAGTGCAGCTTAAGGCAGAACACCCTATCACTCCTCAAGAAGCTATCATGCGGAAAGAGGGATCAGCATTCCCAGTAGGGGATCTGAGAGATTACCTGGAGGATATTATGCCTCGAATGGACGAATTCACTAATGAACACTGGGTTGGAGACTTAACTTACAATCAGGCTGGTGAAGTTGAATGGAAGCCTATCCATGGACTGAATCCAATTAGAGAGTATCCATACACAGTTAAAGGTGGAGATTCTGATGGAGCAATCGAAATATTCGATATGCCACACAAGGATCGGGATGGAAAGGTATATGAGAACAGGTATATTGCCGGAATTGACCCGGTAGATAATGATTACACTGTAAATGGATCATTGGCGAGTATTATCGTTTTTGATACGTGGACAGATAAAATTGTGGCGGAATACACTGGACGCCCAGTATTGGCAGAACAATTCTACGAAAAATGTATGAGGTTGTGTCAATTCTATAACGCCCAGGCAAATTACGAGAACAACCTGAAAGGGCTCTTCTCTTACTTTTCCAACCACAATGCCTTATACCTTCTGGCGGATACTCCGGAGATTCTTCGCGATATGGACATTGTAAAGTCTATACTGCATGGAAACAGAAGTAAAGGTACAAGGACTACAAAAGAAGTTATTAAGTTAGGTAAGACTCTTCAACGTCAGTGGATGTTGTCCCAGTACGAAGTAGAGGTAGAGGTACTTAACCAGGAGACTGGAGTAGTCAGCATAGAAACAAAATACATTCCGAATCTTCGAAGAATTAGAAGTATCGGATACATCAAGGAGGCAATAGCATGGAATCCTGATGGAAACTTTGACCGGGTATCCGCAATGGATATGGTTATGATTCTAAGGGAAGACAAAGCCAAGATGATTGACAGGTATGAGGAAAAAGATCATTCCGCATCTCATTTAATGGGAGATGACTTCATCGATAGCAACTGGCAAAAAGCTATGCAGAAGGCTGGAATGATGTAATAGCTATAAGTAAAAATAGATAAGTAATACATAATGTATTAACTTTGTAAAAAACATAATATGTCGTCAACGAAAACTTTTCCCAAGCAGAAGCTTCCGTACAGCCGCAAGGATCTCAAATGGAGGAAGGCGCATCTAGATTGGGCAGATCACAACAGTTTTCTGAATAGTGAGACTACGCGTAAACGAGTACGCGATAAAATCATTAATCAGAATCTATATAACGGTATCTTAGATATGCGTGACCTTAAGCTTGTCCTTAATCCGGGCGAGCTTGAACAGTACTATATCCCTGATACAATACAGCATTACCCAATTATTACTCCTCGAGTCAACGTGCTAGTTGGTGAAGAGAAGAGAAGAAAATTCGACTGGTATGCTACTATTACCAATCCGAACACACTCAGCAAAATTAAGGAAGACAAGAAGAAGCTAATCGACGCGAAGTTGAATGAAATGCTTGCTGATGAGGGTCTTACTGATGAGCAGCTAGAAATGCAGCTTCAACAGTATGCAGACTACATTAACTTCAATTATCAAGATATTCGAGAGAAGAGAGCTAATCTATTGATGAAATACTACATCGATAAGCTTGATATGAAGGTTAAGTTCCAGCAAGGCTTCAAAGAGGCGCTCATTTACGGTGAAGAGATTTATATGTTTGACATCGTAAACGGAGAAGTAACTTTCGAAAAACTAAACGGCAAGAACGTCTATACCTTAAGATCCGGAAACTCCAACTTAATAGAGGACGCCGATGTTATCGTTATTGATGACTATTGGAGTCCCGGCAAGATTCAAGATCATTTCTATCAAGATTTAAAGGAGTCTGAGGTCAAGAAGCTTGATGATGATGCTGCAAAAGCATCTGGAGTAACTGACCTAGATGGAGAAAACTTACAAATTGATGACGCGTATGGGTATGAGATCCTCCAGCGCGAAAGTATCAATGCCTTCCTGGGAGCTGCTGGGGTTTACGACATAGCCAACAGCAGTAGTACCGGGAAGAACTCATATACTGATGAGAACGGAAACATTCGAGTATTAAGAATGTTCTGGAAGTCTAAGAAATGTATTCAGAAAGTCACCTATTTTGACGACTTAGGTAGACAACAAGTAAAATACAGATCTGAAGATTACATTCCTAACAAGGAGATGGGAGAGACTTCTGAGAAGTTCTGGATTAATCAGTGGTGGAAAGGAGCCAAAATTGGCAAAGATATCTACCTACAGATTAAGCCTAGAGAGATTCAGTACAATAAATTCAACCAACCAAGTTTCAACTCTTGTGGAATTGTTGGGCAGATTTACAACACCAACGAATCCAGAGCTGTATCTCTTGTCGATAGAGCCAAGCCATTTCAATATCTATATGATATCTCATGGTACAGGGTAAACGAAGCCTTAAGTAAATACCTAGGGTCTATTGTTGAGCTTGATATTGCAAAGATTCCAAAAGATTGGTCAATTACTAAGTGGCTGTACTTTGCGCGAAAGTCCGGAATCTCTGTTGTAGACTCATTTAAAGAAGGACAACGAGGACAAGCAAAAGGAAAACTTGCCGGATCAGTAGGAAATACAACCGGGAAAGTCCTAGAGCAGCGTGTTGGAGACTTTATCCAGACTCATATCGAGATGATGGAGTTTGCAAAAGCTCAGATGGACGAGATAACTGGTGTATCTAGACAGCGACTTGGCCAGACAGAAAACAGAGAAACTGTTGGTGGTATCGAAAGAGCTGTATCTCAATCAAATCATATCACTGAAGAATTATTTACTCTTCATGATTATTGTAAGAAGAGGTGTTTCCAGATCCTGATCGAGACTGCCAAGATTGCACTTAAAGGGAATAAGCTTAAATTCCAATACATTGCTGATGATATGACCATGCAACTCATGGAAATTGACGGTGATCAGTTCGCTGAAGAAGAATACGGAATCCAAGTAAGCAATGAGGATGAGATCAACAGACTGCAACAAAGAATGGACAGTATGGTTCAGCTTGGATTGCAGAATCAAATGATTACATTCTCTACCGCTATGAAGATTTACAACTCATCTAGTATGAGAGAGGTTCAGCGAATGATTGAGAAGTCTGAGAAAGACATGAAAGAAGCTCAGTCTAAGCAGGCTCAGAAAGAACAAGAGCTTGCTCAACAGCAGCTCCAAGACGCAAAAGAAGCTGAGGCAGCTAAGGAGCAGAGAGAATCAGCTCAATTCTTGAGAGAGGATGAGACTAAGAGGTATATTGCAGAACTGAAAGAAGAGACTGCGAGACTAAAGTTAGCAAATGAAGAGAGAGGCATAGAGCCTATAGATGATGATGATGCTGATTTTGAGAAATTTCAAAAAGAGCTAGGGCTAAAGGAGAGAGCTTTAGACCAAGATATGCAAAAGCATAACGATAATATTAGGTTGAAAGAGAAAGACCTAGCTATAAAAAAACAAGTTAAAAAAACTCAAAGCACAAGTAAGTAATGTCATTAACGCAAAATCAATATCATGGCCTTGAAAAAGATAGGCCATCAGTTCTAGACGAAGGAAGCACATATCTATCAACCGATACAGGTGTGCTATGGCTGTATAAAGAAGGTGGTGTGCCAGTAACAATGGACGCAGCGACAGTAACGTCCTCTATGAGGAATGTATCTGATGGACTTCCTAATACAGATGCAAATGCCAATGCATTCAGAACAGGTAAGACAGGATTTGGAGAAGCAAATCCAGAGGAACTTATAGATATTGTTGGTTCTGAAGCTTCCGGCACAGGTGGTTTCAAGTATGATTACACTTGGGCAGATGGAGCTATTTCAAGATTTCAACTAGGCGGTACAAATATCCTCTCTGAAGTTGGATTGCCTTCTGGAACAATCCAAGTTAATGTATTTGATTACTTTGGAACAGGAAATCAAGCAGGATACAGGGCTTACATATATAACGGAGATATTGACAGCATCTCTGGTGCTACAGGGAAGCTATCAATTGGAATGGGGGTAGACACTATAGCAAGCACCCAAACCTGTACTTTTACTACATTTACAGAGGATAATGGTGATGGTACAGAATTTACCAACAGAATTATAAATACTCACTCTGTCAATGGATATACATATCTAAGTTTTAAAGGTGAAGGTAAGAATGAGTTTGCTAATGAGAGATCCATGACTGTTGAATTTCAAAACTCTGGAATAAAGTTTGGAGTTTCTGATTACTATACAGTAATTAAAGACACTATAAGATTAGCAGATGTGGGGGATTGGGTTGAAGGACATGCGGTTGGACACCCAGCAGGAACTTATACAGATGTAGGGGCAATTACAAGAGGATTGGGAACAGACTCTAATGGATTCTTAATGAGCGTCAATGGGTCTTACGCAGGAACAGCTCCATCAAATGCTTCAGATTCTGGACAAGTGGGAGAAATAAGAGTAGACGGTTCATTTATTTATAGATGTACAGCTACAGATACCTGGGAAAGAGCCCCATTAACATTTGCAACTTGGTAATATGAGCGTAAATACAAGAAGATTAAGTCAAAACCAATTCATTGGGTTAAAGGTAGATTTGCCTGAATCCTACGTAGAGGGAGCAACGTATCTATGCGTGGATACGAAGCAACTATACATGTACGATCAAAATGAGAAGCCGGTGCTTCTTACAGGAACCGGTGAAGAGGTTACTATTGTAGATCTCTATGGGAGTAATGCCATCATTCGTGGTGGAGTTACTTGGATAGAGAATCTAGACTTCTATGTCTGGGCAACAGAGTACATTGTCGACGGGATTTATTATAATACTCCAATATCCGGCAGTGTGACTCTAGACGAGGCTGATGATGACCCAAGGTTTGATGTATTTGTGATAAACAATGACGGAGTAAATGCAGCTACAGTTGGAGTAGTAAAGGGAGAAGCAGATCCTTCTCCACTTAAGCCTACTCTAGATCTAGAGAACCAAGTAGAAGTAAGTTTTAGGGTTACTAATGCAGGGGAGACAGAACCAACAGAGATTACAAAGGATTTCATTTATAACGAAAACGCTGGGTTCCCTGATGAGTGGCAGATAGGAACTATTGATTCAACTGTAGACCCTGAAGAAACAGAGGATCCATATAACGGGTCTTTACATTTAAGGCTAAACAACACGCAGCAAACTGTTGAGTTTACCAGGCAGTCCTTGAGATCTCTTGGAATGAACAGTAAGCTTGTAATGGCTGTAAGGATCAGAAAAGATCTTAATATAAATAGATCTAAAACACTGTCTTTTTATTTTAGAAACAGCACAACTAATGAATTCTCTGAGGTCTTATCTATAAACAGCGCTGTAGATAGCAAATATAACTTAGACTTAGACAAAGTTGGAGGATGGCAATTAGTCACTATTCCAATGAATGAGTTCAGGAGTCTACCAGGTAACTTCAATGTATTTGGAATAAATATTGCGTCAATCAGCGTTATTGACTTTGATTGGATTCAAATAGAAAGCGGAACAATTAGCTCTGGAGGTACTCCAGATTCTTTTGTAGAGAGTGTTGTAGCCGGTGCGAATGTTACGATAGACAATACAGATCCTAAAAATCCAATAGTATCCGCAGTAGGCGGTGAAAGCCCATCAGGTCTTGAGGCTCTGGATGAAGGAGGTTCTACAGGGTGGAGACTAATAGGACGTAATCCTGCTAACTATGGTAATATAGGAGCAAATTCTGTAGACTTTTCTAACTCTA
>JQIA01001489.1_pt1 | contig 12574 bp, 3 predicted proteins | sample 811431 | NCBI WGS metagenome assembly JQIA01 (sample SAMN02998118, study PRJNA258478) | marine sediment metagenome | biome: marine; feature: seafloor; material: sediment; isolation source: oil-polluted sediment collected from 3 locations (0.5 km, 0.7 km and 0.9 km)... | place: USA: Gulf of Mexico ... | reverse complement strand
AAAGTGTTTTTATTTATTCTAGCTCATAGTTTCCAAAGAGTTATTTAAGTTTATTGGTAGCAACTTGGGTTAAACTAATATCAATATCTTTGACTTTTAATTATTTGATTTAACAAATATAATTTATATATACTATAATTAAAATCTTATATATGATTAGGATTTAGTTATCATTTTACCTAGCTTATACTATGACTAAAGTATAAATTTATATTTGGATTAGTTTTAAATATTAATTTGGTATATCAACTTAATGAGAATCATCTTGCCATAATAATTTAAGCTTAATAAAGCAAGATGATAATGATATTTTTATAAAATAACATTTAAGATATATAATTAACGTAGCAACTGTCCTATTTTTTGAGATATACTTGGATTTGATGTAAAATACTTTTTATTATGTATAGGAAATATTAATTATTCTAATAAATAGTGACTGAATAATATCTCATAAAACTTTAAAACAATTTATAACTTAATTTAATGTTAAATTATAATTAACAAAACCTATAAAATTAGCAGTTCATTTTGATTTACAGAAATTAGTAAAAATATCACAATTAGAACGTTTGCGAGAATCCTTCTTTTTAGTTATCACTGTTTGAGGAAAAATAGTTGATTCTGCAATGTTTTCTGGAATTAATGCATTAGTATTGATGGTTAAACTAAGCACTAGATGAGTATAAAGATAACATAAATAATTCCTCATAAGGATTTGTGAGCTTGCAAATGATTTGCATTGACTAAGATAGACAATTTGGAATCCAAAAATTTGGACACTATAATTAAGTCTTCAAAGTGCTACCATAATAACTATGAATATCCATTCAGGCAATATTTAGACATTTCCAGATGGATACCATGACACAACAATATGAACATATACATCAAAACTATTACTATTCTATTAATACTAAGTTTATCAGTATCCGTTCAATCTCTGGAATTTAAAAATTTATCTATTGATGCCGGCCTATCACAAAATACAATTTATACTATATTACAAGACAAACAAGGATTCATATGGATTGGAACTCAAGATGGTCTAAATAAATATGATGGTTATAAATTTATAGTTTATCGACACGATCCAAAAAATATTCATAGTTTAAGTCATAATGAAATTTTTTCTATTTATGAAGATAGTACTGGTACGCTTTGGATTGGCACTGGTGGAGGTTTAGAACGTTATGATCGTGAACATGATAGGTTTATTCATTATCAAAACGATCCGCAAAACCCTTATAGTTTAAGCTATAACGCCATTTGGTCTATTTATGAAGATAACCAAGGTTTTCTATGGGTTGGAACTAATGGCGGTGGGCTTAATCAGTTAGATCGTCAAACTGGTCGGTTTACGCGTTATCAGCATGATCCTCAAAATCCCTACACTATCAATCATAATTCCATTTGGCCCATTTATCAAGATAAAAATAATAATCTTTGGATTGGTACGGATGGTGGGGGTCTTAATAAATTTAATTATAAAGAACAACGTTTTACTCATTATTTGTTAAATGATAAAAATCCTTATAATTTAAGTAATAATGTAGCATCTATTTATGAAGATCATGCCGGAACTTTATGGGTTGGCACATTAAATGGTTTGCATATATTTGATAGAGATCAAGAAAAATTTACCAGTTATTTTCATAATCCAAATAATATAAATAGTTTAAGACATCGAGCAGTTTGGAATATTATTGAAGATAATAAAGATAGATTATGGATTGGAACTGGTGGTGGTTTAAATTTATTTGATCGTGATACTGAAACTTTTACTCAGTTTCAAGATAATTTTAATAATTTAAATGTCATTTTTTCTTTGTATCAAGATCGTTCTAACATTATTTGGGTTGGAACTGAAGGTAATGGTATAAGTTATTTTAATTGTGAACAAGAAAAATTTACTCATTATGTTCATGAGCCAAATAATCCTAATAGCTTAAATGATAATGAAATTTTTGCAATTTATGTGGATGATGAAGATATAGTTTGGATAGGAACTGAATATGGTGGATTAAATAAATTTAATCAGTCTAAGGTAACCCATTATCAACATGATCCGAAAAATCCTAACAGCTTAAGCAGTGATGAAATTCAGGTGATTTATGAAGATAGTAATGGAATTTTATGGATTGGTACTTATGGCGGTGGTTTAAATAGTTTTGCCCAAGAACAATTTGTTGCATATAAAAATATACCACATGATTTAAACAGTTTGAGTAATGATTATGTATTATCTATTAATGAAGATCATTCTAATAATCTATGGATTGGAACTCGTGATGGTTTAAATAAATTTGATCAAAAAAATAATAGTTTTAAACATTATAATTATGATCCAAATAATCCAGATGGCCTAAGTTATAAAGAAATATCTGTTATTTATGAAGATAGCAAAAATGGCTTATGGATTGGTACACATGGTGGTGGTTTAAATAAACTGGTAAAAGATAAATTTATTCATTATAAGCATGATAAGTATAATACTACTAGTTTAAGTGATAATGATATTTTATCTATATATGAAGACCAAACTGGAATTTTATGGATTGGAACTCTTAGTGGAGGATTAAATAAGTTTGATGGTAAGCAATTTACTACCTATAGAGAATCTCTCCCAAATGATACAATTTATGGAATTTTAGAAGATGATCAAGGATATCTATGGCTAAGTACAAACAAAGGCTTGGCTAAATTCAATCCTAAAACAGGTCTATCAAAAAATTATGATGTATCAGACGGATTGCAAAGTGATGAATTTAATACTGGTGCTTTTTATAAAAATCGCCATGGAGAAATGTTATTTGGTGGAGTTAACGGATTTAATTGGTTTAATCCAAACTTAATTAGAGATAATTCTTATATTCCTCCAGTAGTTATAACCGAATTAGCATTGTTTAATAAAGCTTTAAAAATAGGTGGTGATTCCCCTTTACAACAACATATAAATATAGCCAAAGAAATAACTTTATCCCATCAACAAACATTCTTTTCCTTTGAATTAGCCACATTAAATTTTTTAAAATCAGAAAAAAATCAATATGCTTATAAACTAGAAGGTTTTGATCAAGATTGGAATTATATAGGAAATCGGCGTAATGCATATTACACTAATGTTCCATATGGAGAATATATTTTTAAAACCAAGGGGAGTAATAATGATAACGTTTGGAATGATGAAGGTAATAAATTAAAGATAATTATTTTACCACCACCTTGGCAAACTTGGTGGGCTTATACTCTCTATATCATGATAATTTTAACAATTATCACTAGTTACTTACGACATCAAAAACTGAAATTAATAGCTAAACAACGTGAATTGGAATATGAAAAGAAACTTGCCTTACAGTTAAAAGCATCAGACCGATTAAAAGATGAATTTTTAGCTAATACCTCCCATGAATTACGCACTCCTTTAAATGGCATTATTGGCATTGCAGAATCTTTAATTGATGGTTCTGCTGGTAAAATTAATCAATATTTACATGCTAATTTAACCATGATTGTTAATAGTGGTCAACGTTTGGCTAATTTAGTCAATGATATTTTGGATTTTTCCCAAACAGAACATATTAATTTACAAATTAAATCAGTTAATCTACATGCTATTACCAGTATAATATTAAAACTAACTCAACCTTTAATTGGTAATAAAAAATTAGAACTTATCAATGCTGTGCCTGATAATGTATTTGTTGATGTTGATGAAAATAGATTGCAACAAATTTTATATAATTTAGTAGGTAATGCAATAAAATTTACTAACAATGGCACAATAACTGTGTCAGCTAAAATTTTAGCAACTAATTCAGAAGTAGCAATTACTGTGGCAGATACTGGTATAGGAATTGTTCCAGAAAAGATAGATAGAATTTTTGAAGCTTTTGAACAAGCAGATGGTTCTACTGCTAGAATTTATGGTGGTACTGGTTTAGGTTTAGCAGTAACCAAACAATTGGTTAAATTACATGGTGGTACTATAAATGTTAAATCACAACCTAGTATAGGTTCAAAATTTACTTTTATCATTCCATTTATTCAATCTGCATTGAAAGCAGAGAATGATACAATAACTCAACCATTAAATCCACAGAGATATTTAGAAAATACTAATCCAATCGTCTCACTACCTGCTATTAACTACCATACTACAAGTAATAATTATATATTAGTAGTTGATGATGATCCAATCAACCGACAGGTTGTTGTTAATCATTTAATTTTACAAAATTATGCTATTCAACAAGCAGAGTCTGGGCCTAAGGCTTTGGAATATATTAGTAAAAATAAACCAAGCCTAGTACTGTTAGACATAATGATGCCACAGATGAGCGGTTATGAAGTCACTAAAAAAATTCGGCAAACATGGAGAGCTGATGAATTACCTATTATATTGTTAACTGCTAAAACTCAAATAGATGATTTGGTAATTGGTTTAGAAAGTGGAGCTAATGACTATTTGACTAAACCTGTTTCTAAAAAAGAGTTATTAGCTAGAATTCGAACTCATCTACATATTTTACAATTAAAAGCAGAAGCATTACGAGTTGCTATAGAAAATAAAAATAAATTAAAACAACTATTAGAAAGTTTGCCAATAGCAGTTGGAGTGCTTAATAAAGATGGCAATCCTTATTATATAAATAAAAAAGCTAAACAACTACTCGGTAAAGGAATTTTTCCTAAAGTTAAAATTGATGATATTGCAAAAGTTTATCAACTTTATTTAGCAGGTACTAATAAATTATATCCAACCGATGAACTTGCTATTGTGCAAGCATTTAAAGGCAATAGTGTAAAAGTTGATAATGTAGAAATTCATCGGCAAAATAAAATCATTCCGTTAGAAGCTTTTGGCACTCCAATTTTCGATGATAACGGTAATATTACCTGTGCAATCTCAGTTTTTCAAGATATTACAGAACGAAAGAAAGTAGAAACTCTGCTTAAAGAGTATAATCAAACTTTAGAATTAGAAGTTTCCAGCAGAACTAAAGCTTTACGGAAAAATGAGGCTCAATTATTACAAGAAATTGAAGAAAGAAAAAGAACTGAAAGTGCATTGAGAATAAGTGAAGAAAAATTCCGATTATTATATGAAAAAGCACCACTTGGTTATCAATCATTAAATTCTGAAGGACGATTCATTACAATAAATCCAGTTTGGTTAAACATGTTTGGTTATAAAAAAGAAGAGGTAATTGACCATTGGTTTGGAGATTTTGTCACTGATGTAGATAAGTTTAATTCTGGCTTTCCATGCTTAAAATCAACAGGTGAAATTCATGAAGTGCAATTTGAAATAATTTGCAAGGATAAAAGTATAGTTTCAGTAGAATTAAATGGTAGCATTGTATTAGATGAAAATGGTAATTTTCTACAATCTCATTGTATTCTACAAGATATTACTGTACGGAAACAAATGGAAAATGCATTACGTTCTGAACATGATAATCTTACTAATATTTTAGAAACTATGGAAGATGGAGTTTACATTGTAAATCAACAGCATAAAATTGAATATGTCAACCCAGTGATTCTTAGGGAGTTTGGCTCACCACAGGGTAAAACTTGCCATGAATATTTCCATACTAAGAAAGAATCTTGTATTTGGTGTAAAAATGAAGATGTGTTTATCGGAAAAACTATACATTGGGAATGGTTCTCAGAAAAAAATCAAAAAACTTATGATTTGGTAGGAACTCCAATGCATAACCTTGATGGTAGCATTTCTAAATTAGAAATATTACGTGATATCAGTAAACGTAAACAAATTGAAGATGAATTAAAACAAGCTAAAAAAACCGCTGAAATAGCTAGTCGGCTTAAAAGTGAGTTTGTGGCTAATATGAGCCATGAAATTCGCACTCCTATGAATGCTATAATGGGTTTTAGTCAACTTATTTCTGATACTAAATTAACAATAGAACAAAAAAAATATCTAAACTATATAGAAGAATCAGCTAAAGACTTACTTAATATTATCAATGATATTCTTGATTTCTCTAAAATCGAAGCTAATAAATTAGACATAGAAGCTGTTTCATTTTCTTTGGATGAAATATTAACCAAATTATCTAACTTATTTGAAATCCAAGTTAAAGAAAAAGGTCTTACATTAGATATAATCACTGATAAAGGTATTCCTATTTTAGTTGGCGATCCATTGCGATTAATCCAAATTCTTACTAATCTTATCACTAATGCAATCAAATTTACTCAAGATGGTGGAATTACTATTAAAGTTAAGTTGGTAGCCATTGGTAATAAACAAGTCAGATTACATTTTTTAGTTAAAGATACTGGAATTGGTATTGCACAAGATATAATGCCTCATCTGTTTAGAGCCTTTACTCAAGCTGATGGTTCAACTACTCGTAAATTTGGTGGAACTGGTTTGGGACTAACCATTTGTAAACGCTTAGTTACTATGATGGGGGGAGAAATTTGGGTAGAATCTCAGCTAAATAAAGGAAGCTCTTTTGATTTTATTATTACATTTGGCATTCAGACTAAAAATGATAATAACCAAGTGTTAGAAGAACCTACAACTGATATCACTATGGTGAAAGAAGTAAAAATTTTATTGGTAGAAGACAACCTAATCAATCAACAACTGGCCAAAAAGATTTTAGAAAGTAAAGGTATAATGGTAATGGTTGCAAATGATGGTAAAGAAGCAGTAGATATGGTTTCTACGGCAGATTTTGATGCAATATTAATGGATATCCAAATGCCAGAAATGGATGGTTATGAAGCAACTCGCTTAATTAGACAACAATATACTATTTTGCCAATCATTGCTATGACAGCCAATGTAATGACTGATGATAGAAATAAATGTTTAAAAGCCAGTATGAATGATTATTTACCTAAACCAATTGATATAAAAACGTTATTTCGGGTTTTAGCGAAATGGATACCAAACATTGACTTATTTCCTACTTCTAAACTTGAACAAGAAAATGCTTTACCAAGCGAATTACCAGGTATAGACGTAAAGTCTGGATTGGAACGACTAGAACATAACCATCAATTATATATAAAATTATTACAAGATTTTTACAAAAAATATCATGATGTAGTAATAATAGTTAACAATTTATTAAAGGAAAAAAAATTTTCTGATGCAATATATATTATTCATTCTATCAGAGGTATAAGTGGTAATCTTAGTATTAATAAGTTGTATGAAATATCAACAATTTTAGAAGCTACTTTAAAAGCCAAAAAAACAATTACTCCTGAATTATTAAAAAAGTTTGAAGCTACAGTAATAGAAATAATAACTACTATTGCTAACTTAGAAGTTGATGATTCTATGACAGAATTTTCTGATGAAAAAAATAATATTACTGTTCTTAAACCATTATTATTAGAATTAGATAATTTACTAAATGAATATAATTCTAGAGCTATTGATTTAATGCCAAAAATTAAGAAATATTTAAACAATGATTTGCAAATACTTTATCTACAATTAGAAGAAAAAGTAGATAGTTTTGAATTCGATGAAGCAAAAAATATACTTGTTGAATTAAACAACAGATTAAAAACAAAATAGTTATTTTGATAAACTAGCTCTATATAATATGAAATTCATTCATACTGCAGATATTCATTTAGATAGTCCATTACGAGGATTATCACGTTATGATGGTGCTCCTACAGAACAAATCCAAAGTGCAACTCGTCGAGCTTTTGTCAAGCTAATTGATTTTGCTTGTACTGAAGCAGTAGATTTTATACTGTTGGCGGGTGATTTATACGATGTTGATTGGAAAGATTACAATACTGGATTATTTTTTAATCAACAAATGAGTCGTTTGCGTCAAGCTAATATTCCAGTTTTTATTGTATTGGGAAATCATGATGCTGATAGTGTAATTACTAAGCAATTACGTTTACCAGACAATGTAATTAAGTTTAGTTATAAACAACCAGAAACACATATATTAGAACAATTAAAAGTAGCAATTCATGGTCAAAGTTTTGCTAAAAAAGCAATCACTGACAATCTTAGTAGCAATTATCCTAAAGCAATTCCTGGGTATTTTAATATTGGTTTATTACATACTGCTTTAAATGGTCGGCCTGGCCATGCTAAATATGCTCCTTGTACCATGTCTGATTTACTAGCACATAATTATAATTACTGGGCTTTAGGACATGTTCATAAGCGGGAAATTTTACATAAAAATCCTTGGATAGTTTTTTCTGGTAATCTACAGGGAAGACATATTCGTGAAACAGGAGTTAAAGGTTGTACTCTGGTAACAGTTGAAAATGAATCTACTAATTTGCATTTTGTCCCAATCAATGTATTACGTTGGGAAGTTATACATTTAGACATCAGTGATGTAGAAGTAATTGATGAAATTATAGATAAAGTAAGAGAAGCTGTTAATGAACTCGTACAAGATATTCCTTTAGCTCTACGTTTTATAATTGAAGGAAGATGCATAGTGCACAATGAATTGCATAATAATTCAACCTATTGGATAAATGAAATTCGTTCAACTGTCACTGATGCTAGTTTAGATAATATTTGGGTGGAAAAAGTTAATATCCAGACACAAGATGTTCGTGCCATTTCAACTCAAGACGAAGGACCTTTAGCAGAGTTAAGTAAGTTTTTCCATGACTTACCTCAGAATGATGAAGAACTACAAACTTTATTGGAAGAATTTAGATTTTTAAAAAATGCTTTACCAACAGAACTTCATCAAGATGATATTGATTTAACTAACTCAGAAACTATTTGTAAATTATTAAGTAGCGTGGAAGAATTATTGATGGCCAGGTTACAGGATAAAACTGGATTAGGGTAAATTAAATTTTAATAATATAATAGCAACTCTTAATTATTAATTAAATTCAAGTACTTATATTACTATAGTTTATCCAATCGAAAAATACTATAATTTATTTGTAGGAGATAAAGCTGGAGAGAGCAACAATGAAATCAAGTATTTAGTATTATAAAAGTTTTGCTATATTCACTAAACCTACATTTAAATATCAATAAATTATATCTTGTATAAAGCTATAATTTTAATAAATATTATAATTAACATAATAGCACACAACTAATCACTATAAATATGACATCTATCGTTGATATAGCCATTCGTAATAACCGAATGGTTTTTTTATTGCTTTTATTTATTTTAGTAACTGGAAGCACCGCATATATTGAAATCCCCAAAGAAGCTGATCCAGATATTGCAATCCCAATAATTTACATTTCAATGAGCCATGAAGGAATTTCACCAGAAGATGCTGAACGTTTATTAGTGCGTCCAATGGAAAAAGAATTAAGAACTATTGAAGGTGTAAAAGAAATGACAGCTATTGCTGGAGAAGGACAAGCTTCAGTAACTTTAGAATTTGATGCTGGTTTTAATAGCGAGAAAGCTTTGCGAGATGTATTGCAAAAAGTTGATATTGCAAAGGCAGAATTACCTGAGAGCTCTGAAGAACCAAGTGTACATGAAGTAAATTTATCCTTATTTCCAATTTTAGTAGTTACATTAGCTGGTGATATACCAGAACGTACTTTATTGACCATTGCTCGTAAATTGAAAGATGCGATTGAAGCAGTTCCAGAAGTACTTAAAGTTGAGATAGCTGGTAACAGAGAGGAAGTAATTGATATTATTATTGAACCTTTATTAGTTGAAAGTTATAATTTAAACTATGAAGATGTGGTGAAATATTTTGTTAGCAATAATAAATTAGTTGCAGCAGGCGCTTTAGACACTGGTCAAGGCCGTTTTAATATAAAAGTACCTGGAGTATTTGAAACTTTACAAGACATGTTGACTTTACCAGTAAAAGTAAATGGAGAACAAGTGGTTACATTACAAGATGTGGCTAAAATTCGACGTACCTTCAAAGACCCGCTTACTTATGCAAGAGTTAATGGTAAACAAGCTTTAGCTTTGGAAATTTCTAAACGAACTGGGACTAATATAATCGCTACGATTGCAAAAACTCGTTATATAGTGGAAAAATTTAAACAAAATTTACCAAAACAAGTAGCTATTAATTATATTCAAGATAAATCTAAAGATGTAAGAAGTATGTTAAAGGATTTACAAAACAATGTATTGAGTGCAGTATTATTGGTAAGTATTGTGATTTTAGGAGTGCTTGGTATCCACACTGCAATTTTAGTAGCAATTGCTATTCCTGGTTCTTTTTTATTAGGAATTTTAGCCATTGAACAGATGGGTATGACTATGAATATTGTAGTTTTATTCAGTCTTATTTTAGCTTCTGGAATGTTGATTGATGGTGCAATCATTGTGACTGAATTTGCCGATCGAAAGATGAGTGAAGGTATACAACGTAAAGAGGCATACTCAATAGCTGCAAAACGTATGTTTTGGCCAATTATTGGAGCTACTGCAACTACTTTAGCAGTATTTTTACCATTATTATTTTGGCCCGGTATTGTTGGTGAATTTATGAAATATATGCCTATCACTATCATTGCTACTTTAACTGCTTCTTTATTTATGGCTTTGATTTTTATACCAACTTTAGGTAGTGTATTTGGCAGAGCAAGTTCATTACAAGTTACCAATCATGACACTGATCCATTAGAAAAAATTACTGGTTTTACTGGTTTATATGTAAGGATGTTAAGTAAATTGATACGTCACCCCTGGTTAGTTTTATTAACTGCTATTATGATGTTAGTTGGGGTAATTAATGTTTATGGAACTTATGGGAAAGGAGTAGAGTTTTTTCCTAATGTAGAACCAGAACGAATTAATGTATATGTAAGGGCTAGAGGTGACTTATCTGCTGAAGAAAGAACTAGCCTAGTTCGTAAAGTTGAGAATAGAATTTTAGGTATGAATGAGTTTTCCAGTATGTATTCTAATAGTGGAGTAATCTCTCCAGACAATGCTCCTAATGATACTGTAGGAATTATTGCAATTGAATTCACTGACTGGAATAAACGACGGCCAGCAAAACAAATTATCCAAGAAATTAGACAAAGAACTGCTGATGTAGCTGGAATTTTGGTAGAGATAATTAAACAAGAAGGTGGTCCTGGGGAAGGTAAACCAATTGAAATTGAAATTAGTAGTAAAAATCCGGAATTGTTAAATCCAACCGCTGCTAAATTAGTTAATGGCTTACACAAAATAGCTGGCCTAGTTGATATTGAAGACAGTCGACCTTTACCAGGTATTGATTGGAAAATTATAGTAGACCGTACTCATGCTAGTCGATTTAATGCTGATATTGCCACAGTTGGTAATGGAGTACAATTGGTTACTAATGGTATTAAAGTTGCTGAATTTCGGCCTAATGATGCTGATGAAGAACTAGATATTAGAATACGTTTTCCAATGGAATATCGCAGTTTAGACCAACTGGATAGTCTAAGGATTCAGACTCAAAGTGGTTTAATGCCAATTAGCTTATTTGTGGAACGTGTTGCTCAACCTAGGGTTGGAACTATTAAACGTAGTGAAGAGAATCGTATTTTGAAAGTTCAATCTAATGTTGCAGAAGGTATATTAGTTGATGATAAGTTAAAAGAAATTCAAGCTTGGATGGCTAAACAAACTTGGGATGAAAGAGTTAATTTAAATTTTAAAGGTGAAGATAAAGATCAAAAAGAAGCTGAGGAGTTTTTATCCAATGCTTTTTTAACTGCTTTATTTATTGTTACATTAATTTTAGTGGCTCAATTCAATAGTTTTTATCAAACATTATTAATTTTAAGTGCGGTAATTTTATCAATCATTGGAGTATTAATTGGTTTATTGGTTACCCAACAACCATTTGGAATTGTGATGTGTGGGGTAGGAGTAATTGCTTTAGCTGGAATTGTGGTTAATAACAACATTGTATTAATAGATACCTTTAATATCTTAAGAGCTGAAGGTCTAGAAATACGTGAAGCAGTATTGCGTACTTGTGCTCAACGTTTACGACCAGTAATGTTAACAACTGTTACTACTATTCTTGGTTTGATGCCAATGGTATTAACAATGAATATTGATTTATTAACCAGAGAGATTGCATTTGGAGCCCCATCTACTCAGTGGTGGAGTCAGTTAGCAACTTCTATTGCTGGTGGATTGGCATTTGCAACTTTATTAACTTTGATATTAACACCTTGTTTACTAGCTTTAGGAAGTAACAACTTGACAAGAAAAAATGCTAAATATATTCGATAAATTTTAATTAAAACAAACTATGAAAACTAAAGACATCTTCATATCTTACGGTAGGCGTGAAAGCTTAGGTTTCGTTGGACGTTTGCACCAAAAATTAAAACTAGCTGGGTACGACGGCTGGTTTGATAAAGTCAATATTCCCGATGGCGATGATTACGCTCAACGCATCAATCAAGGAATTGAATCAGCCCATAATTTTGTTTATGTGATGGCTCCTCGTTGTTTGACTTCCCCGTACTGTTTGATTGAATTGGAATACGCTCGTTTGCTGGGTAAACGGGTTATTCCAATTGACCAAATGGTGTTGTTTGAAACTCCGCATAAAGAACTTTCCGATGGTGATAAACAAGTTTTAG
>JQIA01001487.1_pt1 | contig 12584 bp, 14 predicted proteins | sample 811431 | NCBI WGS metagenome assembly JQIA01 (sample SAMN02998118, study PRJNA258478) | marine sediment metagenome | biome: marine; feature: seafloor; material: sediment; isolation source: oil-polluted sediment collected from 3 locations (0.5 km, 0.7 km and 0.9 km)... | place: USA: Gulf of Mexico ... | reverse complement strand
TACACAAAACATCCACTTTTTCAAAGAATTCTTTTGTAGCTTCATCTAAACCACCAACTCCTTGAATAAATTCTACAATAACAGCACAAACATCACCTTTTTCAAGTTCCCTTTTTACACTTTCAATATCGTTTAAATCTAAAATCGTAACTTTCTGTTGTGCGTTAATTGGTGCAATAATATTTTTATTATCAGTTGCGGCAACCGCAGCAGAAGTTCTACCGTGAAATCCATTTTTAAAAGCAATAACTCTTGCTTTATCAGTTTTAAAGGAAGCTAATTTTAAAGCATTTTCATTTGCTTCTGCACCAGAATTACATAAAAACAATTCATAATCTTTACAACCAGAAATAGTTTCTAATTTCTCTGCCAATTCCTTTTGTAAAGGGTTTTGAATTGCATTAGAATAAAAGCCAAGTTTTTCAACCTGTTTAGTGATCGCTTTTACATATTTTGGATGAGAATGCCCAATCGAAACAACTCCATGACCTCCATATAAATCTAAATATTCAGTTTTGTTTTCGTCATAAACATAAACTCCTTTTGCTTTTACAGGAGTTACATCATACAGTGGATAAACGTTAAATAGTGGCATTCTGTTAGTTTTTTATTTGGTTGATTTTATCAAATGATTTATTGATTCCTTTAATTAGAGAAGAGCTTAATCCTTGGTGTTCCATTTCGTTTAAACCTTCTATAGTACAACCTCCAGGAGTTGTTACTCTGTCTATTTCTGCTTCAGGGTGTTTCCCAGATTCTTTTAATAAACTAGCAGCTCCAAAACAAGTTTGCATTGCTAATTCGTGTGCTTCATCTGCTTCAAATCCTAATTGAATTGCACCTTGTGTTGTTGCACGAATCAAACGCATCCAAAAGGCAATTCCGCTTGCACAAATAACCGTTGCAGCTTGTAATTGTTCTTCTGGTATTACCATAGAAACACCTAAACTGTTAAAGATAGTCTTCGCCAATTCTACTTTTTCTTTTCCTTTTAAATTCGGAGAAAGACACGTCATAGATTGCCCAACAGCAGCAGCAGTATTTGGCATTGAGCGAATTATAAAACGATCAACCCCAACAATATCTTCTATTTTAGCAATAGAAAATCCTGTTATTACTGTAATTAAGACATGACTTTCCTTTAAAAGGTGTTTTGTATCATTTAAAATTTTCTCTAAATGTCTTGGTTGAACAGCAAATATTAAAATATCAGAATTCTTAATAGCTTCTTCGTTATCAGAAGTTAGAATGACTTCGTCATAGGCATTAAAATCTGAAATTGAGTTCGTATTTCTTTTTGTTAAATACAAAGAACTTACCACTTTGTTATTCAATAAACCTTTAGCTATTGATTGTCCTAAACTTCCTGCTCCAATAATTGCTGCTTTCATAAATATTTGTTTTTGGTTTTTGGTTTTTGGTTTTTAGTAATGAGAACCATTAACTAACAACCAAAAACCATCAACTATTTTTTAAAAATAATTCGCTTTTAAATTTAAACCTAAAGTTTCTTCAAAGCCATACATTAAATTTAGATTCTGAATTGCTGCTCCAGAAGCTCCTTTTAATAGATTGTCTATTGTGCTCGTAATTAATAATTTATTTCCATGTTTTTCTAAGCCAATGATACATTTATTCGTGTTTACTACTTGTTTCATATGCACATCTGTATCAGACACAAATGTAAAAGCAGCATCTTTATAATACTCTTTGTACATTTTTGTAGCTTCTTCAATAGAACCATCAAACTTTGTGTAAGTGGTTGCAAAAATCCCTCTAGAGAAATTACCTCTATTTGGCATAAAGTTAATTTCAGAATTAAAATCACTTTGTAATTGATTCACAGTCTGATTAATTTCACCCAAATGTTGATGATTAAATGCTTTATAATGAGAAAAATTATTATCTCTATATGTAAAATGTGTTGTTGCAGATAATGAAGTTCCTGCGCCAGTTGCACCAGTTACTGCATTAATATGAATATCATTTTTCAACAATCCATTTGCAGCTAAAGGCAAAATAGCTAATTGCAATGCTGTAGCAAAACAACCCGGATTTGCAATATATTTTGCAGTTTTAATCACTTCTTTATCTAATTCAGGTAAACCGTACACAAAGTCTTTACCTTCAAAATTCTTATCAGCAAGTAATCTAAAATCATTACTTAAATCAATGATTTTTGTATTTTCAGAAAAAGAAGTTTTCTCTAAAAAAGCAGTTGAATTTCCATGTCCTAAACATAAAAATAACACATCAACGTCCGTATTAATTTCGCTTGTAAAATTGATTTCTGTATCACCAATTAAATCTTGATGCACTTTATATAATTTGTTACCAGCATTAGAAGTACTGTACACAAAATTGATATTTGTTCTTGGGTGATTTAATAATAATCTAATTAATTCACCAGCTGTATAACCTGCACCACCTATAATTCCTACTTGTAACATAATTATTTATTTACTTGTCTATAAATTTTATTCTGATTTCCTAAAATCTTAATGAAACCTTTAGCATCATCGGCTGTCCAAGCTTTATTTTCTTCACCATACGTACTAAATGCGCTAGACATTAAATCGTGGTCAGATTTAATTCCGTCTAAAGAAAAATGATATGGTTTTAAAGTTACAACAACATTTCCAGAAACCATTTTTTGAGAACTTTGTAAAAAAGCTTCAGTATCTCTCATTACAGGATCTAAATATTGACCTTCATGTAAATGCATTCCGTAAAAACTAGACAAATATTCTTTGTGTTGTAATTGCCATTTTGTTAAGTTATGTTTTTCTAATAAATGATGCGCTTTTACTGTAATTAAAGCAGCAGCAGCTTCAAAACCTACTCTTCCTTTGGTGCCAACAATGGTGTCTCCAACATGAATATCTCTACCAATTGCATAGGCAGAAGCAATATCATTTAGTTTTTCAATATTTATTTCTGGATTATTTTCTTCGCCATTTAAAGCTACAAATTCACCATTTTTAAAAGTCAAGGTTACTTTTTCTTCACCCTCTTTTTCTAATTGAGAAGGATACGCTTCACTTGGTAAAGGTTTTTCTGATTCTAAAGTTTCAACGCCACCAACACTGGTTCCCCAAAGACCTTTGTTTACAGAGTATTTAGATTTTTCCCAAGGCATATCAATTCCCTCAGCTTTTAAATAATCTATTTCTTCTTGTCTTGTTAATTTTCCATCTCTAATTGGAGTAATGATTTTAATTCCAGGAGCCAAGGTTTGAAAAATCATATCAAAACGGACTTGATCATTTCCTGCACCAGTACTTCCATGAGCAATATATTCTGCTCCAATACTCTTCGCATATTCAACAATTTCAATTGCTTGAATAATTCTTTCTGCACTTACAGAAAGCGGATATGTACTGTTTTTTAATACGTTTCCAAAAATTAAATACTTTACTACTTTGTTGTAAAAAGTGGCAACAGCATCTATGTTTTTATAGGTAGAAACACCCATTTTATAAGCATTACTTTCAATATGAGAAATTTCTTCATCAGAAAAACCTCCAGTATTTACACTAACTGCATGTACATCATATTCTTTTGATAAACTTACTGCGCAATAAGAAGTATCTAATCCACCACTATAAGCAATTACTAATTTTTTCATTTTATTCTTTTTTTAGAAACAAGTTCTGTTTAATATTTTTTAGTCTTTTAAAAACGCTCTCTTTTACTACTGGAGCATCTTTATTATTTTGTTTTTTTGGATCAAACAACATACCGGTACACAAACACATTTTTCTATCTGTTCTTGTTAAAACATCATAATTTTTACAAGTTTGACATCCATCCCAGAAAGTTTTATCATCTGTTAATTCAGAAAAAGTGACAGGTTTGTAGCCAAGGTCGCTATTTAATTTCATTACAGCTAAACCAGTTGTAATACTAAAAACTTTAGCATCTGGAAATTTAGTTCTAGAATGTTTAAAAATTACTTCTTTAATTTGTTTAGCAAGACCTAAGTTTCTGAAATCTGGATGTACAATTAACCCTGAATTGGCAACAAATTTTCCATGTCCCCATTTTTCAATATAGCAAAACCCAGCAAATTTGCCGTTTTCTAAAGCAATTACAGCATTACCATTTTCCATTTTAGTGGCAACATATGCAGGTTTTCTTTTAGCAATCCCTGTTCCTCTAACTTTAGCAGCATCTGCAATTGTATTACAGATAATTTCAGCGTAAACTGTATGTGATTTGTTAGCAATTACAATTTCCATTGCATTGTGTTTTTTATTTTATAATAGTTGTTGTTTGTTCTTGTTTGAAAGTAGAATCGGACTCACCTAAATTCCATAATAATCTAAACACCCAAAGGGCGGAAAGAAAAACAGCGTCGTAGATTTACATTGCTATTTGTTAAAATAACTGTAGAATGTAAGTAAGTGTTGTAAGAAAGATTCACGATAAAAAAATAAATGGTTAAATACTGTAATAAGTTGTCTTGTTGCTAAAGTAGAGTATTAGCGACGGCGGTTGCGTAAGCGCAAGCTGGGAACTTTTGTAGTACATAATTTATTTCTTCTTGAAGTAATCATGGTGCTAAAGTATAAGTTTTTTAAAAAGTATTATCAATAATACACGACTTTTTTATAAGTTTTATCAAATTTAAACAAAATTGTATTTTGAGTTGAAAATAAATCAGAATAAAAGGGAAATAATCCTTTTTTGATAATATCTAAATTGTTTTTAAAGTTAGAATTGTGCAGTTTATAGCATCGTTTTGTAAAAAACTACAATTCATCCTAAAAAAAATACAACTCAGTATTCTTTAATTTAAAAAAGGAAATTGCTGTTGCATATTTGTACCATAATTAATCAATAAAACTAAAAAATATGAAACTTATTTTAGCAATTATAGCAACAACAATGTTACTTATAACAAACTCAATAACTGCTCAAAACAATACAATTACCGCAACAGTTGTAAACGTAACTTCAGATTCTGGTAAAGTAGGATTTGCTTTGTACAACAAAACTAATTTTAGAATGAAACCATTGCAAGGTGCAGCATCTAAAATTGTAAACGGTAAAAGTGTTGTGGTTTTTGAAAACATAGAAGCAGGTGAATATGCCGTTATTTGTTATCATGATAAAAATAGTAATGATAAAATGGATTTTCAACCTAATGGGATGCCTTTAGAAGATTATGGTGCTTCTAATAATGTTATGAACTTTGGCCCACCTAAATTTGAGGATGCAAAATTTACTATTATTGACAAAAATGTATCTTTAGAAATAAAATTTTAGTAAGTTTATTTTATAATATTAATTCCCGAAAATGAAAACACCAAATACAAATATCTTTAATAAATTAAAAAGTGATTTTATAGTTTGTACAAAGCTTACTGTAGTTTTAGGGTTTGTTTTTGTCCTAATAAATCAGGCCTTTACAGTAAAAGGGATGAGTACGGTGTTTTTAATCTCTGCAATGTATTCTTTTACTTTAGGTTTAGGGAACGGAATGATTAATGAATACTTAAACTCTAAATGGGATTGGGTTGAAGAAACCAATAAAAGAGTTTGGATTGGTATGTTTACTACAATTATTTATACGGGTATTGCTGTTTTAATAATTCATTATGTTCAATATATACTACTTTTCGGACATAAAATTGAAAACTTTTTTAGTGGAAATTTAGTTTATGTTCATTTATTTGCTTTTATTTTTTCATTAGGAGTTGCCGCATTTTTTCATGCCAAAGGCTTTATGGATAAATGGAAATCTGCAATGACGCAAGAGTCTACACAGCAACAAATTGTTGCAAAAACAGAAACAGCAAAGTTTGAATCTTTAAAGAATCAATTAGATCCACATTTTTTGTTTAATAGCCTAAATGTATTAACGAGTTTGATTGGCGAAAATCCTGCGCAAGCAGAAAAATTTACGACAAAATTATCTAAAGTTTACAGGTATGTTTTAGAACAAAGAAATAAAGATTTAGTGCCCATTGAAGAAGAATTGAAGTTTGCAAAAACGTATATGGAATTGTTAGGAATGCGTTTTGAAGATGCGGTTCAGTTTAATATTCCAGATGCTATAAGTACTAATGAATTAAAAATTGTGCCTTTATCCTTACAACTTTTGTTAGAAAATGCAGTAAAACATAATGTGGTTTCTACGTCTAAGCCTTTAACAATCAGGATTTACGAAGAAAACAATTATTTAATTATAGAAAATAATGTAAATCCTAAAGAAGCAATAGGAAAAAGTACCAAAGTTGGTTTACAAAATATTGCTGATAGATATGGATTGATCACTCAAAAAGGAGTGAAAATAGAAAATAACAACAAAACTTTTAAGGTGAGTTTGCCTCTCCTTTATAAAATGAACGATATTATGTACACAGAAGATTTAGAAAATAGCAACTATGTAAAAGCAGTAGAAAGGGTTGAGAAATTGAAAGAGTTTTATCAAAATTTAGCTTCATACTGTTTAGTAATTCCTTTTTTAATTTTTATTAATATGCGTTTTTCACCAGGTTTTCACTGGTTCTGGTTTCCAATATTTGGATGGGGAATGGGCTTGGTTTTTCACTTTTTAGAAGTAAATAATTACAATATTTTCTTAGGAAAAAATTGGGAAGACAAAAAGATTAAAGAAATGATGGAAAAAGAACATCAAAATAGAACAAGATAATGGAAAGAGAATTCACTAAAGAACAGAAATATGTTTTGGCTCGTAAAAGAGTAGAAAAGATGAGTAAGTTTTATAAGCATTTAGCTAGTTATATTGTTGTAAATATATTTTTATCAGCTATTTTTATTGTAGGAGATATGAATGATGGAGATACTTTTAACGAAGCTTTTACAGATTATCATAACTATAAAATTTGGTTGTATTGGGGAATCGGAATCGCTTTTCAGGCATTAAATACTTTTGGTCTAACACTGTTTATGAACAAGGATTGGGAAGAGAAAAAGATTCAAGAATATATGAATGATCAAAAAAACAGAAGATAATCATGGAATCAGATTTCATACAACAACAGCGTTATTTGAAAGCTCAAAAAAGAGTAAAAGATATTAAAGGTTTTTACACTCATTTAACAGTTTACTGTCTAATAATTCCTGTAATTATTTTTATGAATTTAAAATTTGAACCTCATTTTCATTGGTTTTGGTTTTCTGTTTATGGTTGGGGTTCTGGACTTTTTATTCACTGGTTAAGTGTTTTTGGATTCCGATTATTAGGAATTGGTAAGAACTGGGAAGAGAAAAAGATTAAAGAGTTTATGAACGAGAATAAATAAGATTATGGAGCAAGATTTAACACAAGAGCAAGTATATATTAAGGCAAAAAAGAGAGTGAAAGATATTAAAGGATTCTATATCCATTTCTCTGTTTATTGTATTGTAATTCCTATAATAATTACAGTAAACTTACTGTTTTCTCCAGGTTTTCATTGGTTTTGGTTTTCTTTATTAGGTTGGGGAGTTGGTGTTTTTATTCACTGGATGACTGTTTTTGGTTTTAGAAAAATAGGTTTTGGAAAAGATTGGGAAGAAAAGAAGATTAAAGAGCTAATGGAAGAACAACATAAAAAGGACAGAAATCATGGATAATAAATTTAGACAAGAAGACAGTTTTATAAGAGCTAAAAAGAGAGTAAAAGCTATAAAGGGGTTTTATATTCATTTAATTGTGTATGTTTTGACGAACATTTTTATTAGCGGAATTATCATATTTGGGTTAACAGAAAGTGGTTATAATTTTGACGATACTATTTCTAATTTCGGTGTCTATTCTACTTGGATTTTCTGGGGAATAGGAATGTTTTTTCATTGGTTAGGTGTTTTTGGTTTTAAATCTTTAGGATTAGGTTCTGATTGGGAAGAAAAGAAAATTAGAGAATTGATGGATAAAGAAGATCAACGAAGTAAAAATATGTAATGGTTCAAAGTAATAAAGTAATAAAGTAAAAAAGTAACAAAGGTTAAAAGGTCGTTTATGTCATTCCGAAATGAGTTTTTTTAAGCGATTGAGGAATCTTAATAATTAATAATAACAAACAAATATTAGACTGAGCTTGTTGAAGTCCAGTAATTAAAGATTTAAATAATCTGTTAATCTAACGATCCAAGAATCTAATAATTCAACAATCAAATAATCTATTAAAAAATAATATATAAAAGAATGAACGTATTAATAATTGAAGATGAAAAGCCAGCAGCAAGAAGGCTAAATAGAATGTTAGCAACATTAGATTTAGAAGTTCAGCAAATGTTACATTCTGTAGAAGAGTCTTTAAATTGGTTGCAAAACAACGAACATCCAGATTTAATATTTTTAGATATTCAGCTTTCTGATGGATTGTCTTTTGAGATTTTTGAAGAAATTGAAGTAAAATCTGCGATTATTTTCACCACTGCTTATGATGAATATGCGTTAAAAGCTTTTAAACTAAATAGCATCGATTATTTACTAAAACCTTTAGATGAAGATGAGTTAAAAGTTGCTGTAGATAAGTTTAAGGAGAACCGACCAAAACAAACTGATGTTCAAGTAAACTTGGATGACATTCGTAAATTATTAGTAAATCCTGTTGATAGAAAGTTCAAAAAAAGATTGACAATTAAAGTAGGGCAACACATAAAAATTATTCCTATTGATGAAGTAGAATGTTTTTATAGTGAGAATAAATCGACTTATGTACATACAAAAGAAAACAGAAATCACCTTTTAGATCATTCTTTAGAATATTGGCAAGAACAATTAAACCCTGAACATTTTTTTAGAGTAAATAGAACTTTTATAGTGCATATAAATGCGATAAAAGACATTATTGCGTATTCTAATTCTCGTTTAAAATTAGTTTTACATTCGTATAACGAAACCGAAATTATTGTAAGTAGAGAGCGTGTAAAAGATTTTAAAAATTGGATTGATTAGCCTTTTATGATGAAGAAAAAAATAAAGTCAATATTAAGAATAGCATTTATTGTTGCAAGTATCTCTTCTTTATACTTTGTTCCTTGGATTTTGGTAAAAGCTTGGATTTTTCCAATACCAAATACGGTTCAAGAGCAGTTAAATGAAGCTATTGATTATGGTTTTGATGGTATGATTGTTTATGTTGATCAAGCAGGAAAACCACCAGCATATTATACTGCAGGTTGGCATGATCGAAAAAAGAAAATACCCGCACAACCAAAAGCATTATTTAAAATAGCTAGTATTGGTAAGCTATATGTTGCTGTTGCTATTTCTAAATTGGCAAAAGAAAATCGTTTGTCTTTAGACAAAACACTTGCAGATTATATGCCAGAACTTGTAGGGAAAATTGAAAATGCAGAAAAGATTACTTTAAAATTGATGGTGCAACATCGAAGTGGAATTCCAAATTTCATAGACAATCCTAATTATTGGACTAATCGCCCGAATTTTAATAAAGAAGCACTTGAATTAGCAATTGAAATGCCTGCTAGTTTTGAACCAGATGAAGATTATGGATATTCAAACACCAATTATTTATTGCTTTCTCAAATTATGGATAGAGTTTTGGGATATAACCATTTTCAATACATTAGAGAACAAATTTTAATACCGTTAAACTTAAATAATACATTTAGTTCGCTTAGTGAAGTGAATTTAGACAATGTGATGAGTGGTTATTATGTTGGTGAGGAAGAAGATTTTAAAACTGAAGAACAAGGAATGTTAGCTACAGCAGAAGATGTGGGGATATTTTTGAGAGCTTTAAACGATGGTTCCGTTTTTAATGAAGGTGAACAAGAAATCTATTCTTCTATTTACGTGTATGAACATACGGGGTTGATAATTGGTTATCAGAGTTTTGCTAAATATTATAAAGACATAGATACTGTTGTTATTCAATTTAATAATACGACTAATTATGATGGATATGACTGGAATTTAGCGGAGATTATTTACAGTCGTATTGTAAAGATTGTGAGAAGTAAAAAAAGTTAATAATGGTATTTAAAAAGTTTTTTTGCTTATTCTAATTTGTTAATAAAATTAGTTTTATATCTTATAATGAAACTGAAATTATTGTGATAGAGAAAGGGGAAAAGACTTTAAAAATTGGGTTGATTAAAGTTCCTTTATTTCCTCAATAAGGAAAATTTTTTTCTATTTTTTTTTATGGTTGATTTCAGAGTCTGTCACTTCGAGTGTTTTTCTGATGAATGAAGAAAAATGTATCGAGAAGTTTTCTAATTATTTTTATTTCACAATTCACTACTATAAAACTACAATTCACTATATTTCTTTTTTTATTAAAGGTGATAAGCTTCATTTTTGATGAAAATTAGAAACTATGAGAAAATTATTTAAATCACTTTTTACTGCGCTTATAATTTATCTAATTTTAATTGTAGTATCATTCTTAATCTCGATTACTATCAATAATTATGATGAAGATGATTTTAATAGAGTATATATTACATCTTTTATTATTTTCTATTTGCCATTGTTTTTATCAATCTTCTTTTTTGAAAAAAACAAAAATTGGAATTATTTTTTAAGAGCACCTTTAATATCTTTTGGGATTGTTTATATAATGATCTATCTATATTTTAATTATATGATGTTTAGAGAAGAATATAATTTCTTTGAAACAACTACTTTCTTAAATTCTATTATGTCCTTTTTTACATCATTATTTGTTAATTTGGTATTAATAATAAAATCAAAAAAGATAAATAATAATCATACTTTAAAAAAAACAATAAAATATTCCAATAATGTACTGGTTTTAATAACTCTTTCTGTTGCAGTAATTTATACTATTTTAATTATTATTGGTTCTTCTAGTTTGTTAAACGTTTTAATTGTTTGGAGTAATTTATTCCCTTTAGGGCTTATTCTTTCTTTTTCTACAATAATCTTTTTTAAATTTTTGTATAAGAATAAACAAATGTTTAATAGCGTTCTTTTTACTGTTTTCTTTTACTTGTTTGCTACTTTATTTTCTATTATAATTATTAATATTTCTATATTTATATGGAAATATTCTAAGAGAGCACCAGATGAAATTTATAAAAACATAATATTCTCCATAGTTATATTTGGACCTTTTTTTCTATATATAATTTCAATAACACATTTATATTATTTAAAACTAGTTTCTAAAGCAGAAAAAGAACAACTAAAACAACAATCATTAGAATCTCAATTAAATTATCAGCAATTAAAAAATCAATTAAGTCCACATTTCTTGTTTAATAATATTAATGTTTTAACAAGTTTAATTGAAGAGAATCCCACAAAAGCAGTTCGCTTTTCTGAAAATTTATCAGATATTTATAGATACTTTTTAGAACAAGAAAAACAAGATGTTGTTTTGGTAAATGATGAAATTGAGTTTGCTAAAAGTTATTTAGAATTACTAAAAGATAGATTTGAAATAGGTTTAAATTTTTCTATATCTATAGATAAAAAATCAAAAGGAAAATATATTGTTTCTACGGTTTTACAACAAGTTTTAGAAAATGTGGTAAAGCACAATACAATTAATGAAACGAATATTGTTGATATAAAGATTTCATCCAAAGAAAATTATTTAATCATAGAAAATAATAAAAATAAGAAGTTAGAAACGATCCAGAGTTCTAAAAAAGGAATTGAAAATATAATAAAAAGAATTGCCTTTTTTACTGATGAAAAAGTAATCATGGAAAACTCTGAGAAACTATTTATTATTAAACTTCCAATTTTAGAAACTGTGTAATGAAAGCAATAATTATAGAAGACGAATTACCATCAGCAAGAAGATTAGAACGGTTATTGCAAGACTTTGAAATTGAGATTTTAACAAACTTAAACTCAATTGAATCTAGTGTTAAATGGTTTAAAAATAACAAAGAACCAGATATCATTTTTTTAGATGTACAGCTTTCTGACGGATTGTGTTTCGAAATTTTTAATCAGGTACAAATTACTTCAAAAATAATATTTACAACAGCTTTTAGTAATTATAGTATTAAAGCATTTGATTACAATAGTATTTCATATTTATTAAAACCAATAAACAAAGAAAAACTTACTGTAGCTTTAAGCAAAGCAAAAGAGTTTCATCAGAAGGAAACAGATCTAGAAGAATTTAAAAAGCTAATTATTAATTATAAAATTGAAAATTATAAAGAATCTTTTACAGTAAAAATCGGGAATAAAATAAAGATATTAGATACAGAAGATATTTGTTGTTTTTATAGTTTTGAAAATGCAACCTTTTTAAAAACTGATGAAGGGAATTTTATTATAAATAATTCTTTAGCTAATTTAGAAACAGATTTAAACCCAACACATTTTTTTAGAGTTAATCGTAGCTTTATAATTAGAAAAAGTGTCATAAAAGACATTATTTCTTATTCAAATTCGCGTTTAAAACTTGTTTTGTATTCTTATAGTGATACCGAAATTATTGTGAGTAGAGAACGTGTAAAAGATTTTAAAAATTGGATTGATTAACTCATTTTGTTATTATTCATCTAAAAACAATGAAAGACATTATAAATTTATTTAATTGTCCGCAAAACATCATAAATCTAAAAAATATAACAATATAGTGGTACCGCAATTTTTAATGAGAAAAAAT
>JQIA01001486.1_pt1 | contig 12585 bp, 10 predicted proteins | sample 811431 | NCBI WGS metagenome assembly JQIA01 (sample SAMN02998118, study PRJNA258478) | marine sediment metagenome | biome: marine; feature: seafloor; material: sediment; isolation source: oil-polluted sediment collected from 3 locations (0.5 km, 0.7 km and 0.9 km)... | place: USA: Gulf of Mexico ... | reverse complement strand
ATTGTCTTTTTCTTCCTGGAATGTACCAAAGAAACGATCCCACAATATAAAAACGCCTCCATAATTCCGGTCGATATAGCTTTGATTGGTTGCGTGGTGAACTCGATGATTAGATGGTGTAGAAAAAAACCACTCATACCATCCTAATTTGGGAATGTGACGTGTATGCACCCAAAATTGATACAGCAGGTTAAGTGAAGCAACGCCAGCTAAGATAATAGGTTCAATACCAAGTAAAGCCAGTGGAACATAGAATATCCAGCTAAATATACTGCCACTGGTCTGGCGTAATGCGGTGGTGAGGTTATATTCTTCACTGGAATGATGCACCACATGGGATGCCCATAAAATATTTATCTCATGTGCCATTCTATGGTTCCAGTAGTAACAGAAATCATATAATACGAAGGCTAAAATCCAGATCCACAGGCTTTGAGATAAGTCGAGAAGAGCAAAGTGTTGCTCTATATATACATAGATAAAAAATGGGAGAAGCTTACGAAAAATAACATTTATGCGGCTTAATAGACCAGCGTTGAGGCTTGCTATCGCATCATTGATCCGGTAATAGCCAGTTTTTCTATAAAGATCAATAATGACTTCTAATGCAATGAGTAAAGCAAAAAATGGTATGGCTAAAAGAATGTAATTCATTTGATGTCCTGATCGGTGCTAAAGAACATTCCTTTAAGCAGAGAAAACTGTGCGAAATAATAGCTCACCATAATCAGCGTGTGTGAATTGGCAATAGGCGCATGAAATTTATTAAGTCCGAGTAGTGAGTCTGAAATAACAAATGATATTCCACCAACAATGAGCCAGATATTGGATTTTGTCGAACTAAGCGTAAATATCCCCATTAATAATAAAACGGACATGTAAATCAGTACAGGAATAAGCAGAGCTGCTAAACCAGGAACAATTAGTTGCAACATAGCTGCACCATAGACTACATATACAGCAACAGGAACAAGGTTTTTCTTTTCAATAGGGTACAAGCTGGATAAATAAAATAAATGAGCAAACAAAAATGCCGCAAGGCCAAAAATAAACCCACTGTCCTGATAATACGTCAGAATGAAATCCCCGACTGTTGAAAAGCCAAGACCAATGAGAAATAAATGCTGTGCTTTTGTTTTTAACTGTTTAAATGCGATGAAAATTAACACCAGCATAGGTATAACTTTTAGTGCCCAGTTAAAGGGGTAGTCTCCGAAGAAAGTGGAAACTGTATAAAGAGTTGCAAAGATAAAGAAAAGTAGAAAGTAACGGTTTGTCATAATGGTTTGTGGCATCAGTCAAAAGTTGGGACTATGCTAACACAAATAGAATGGCACTTGAAAATAGGGCGCAACGCACACGACATGCTGCTCACAGGGATCTGAGCTACGGTAAATGAAGAGAGAATACATGCCCGAAACCTGAAGAATAGGTTCCGGGCATAAAGGTGTTAAAACTCTGGCTTATCCGGAGAATTATTATATCTTTCTACACCTTCCATAATGGCTTTTAGTGCTTCAGCTTTATCACCCCAGCCTGAAATTTTAGTCCACTTGCTATTTTCTAGATCTTTATAGTGTTCAAAGAAGTGTGCAATTTGTGCAACAAGCTGCGGTGGCATATCCTCTAAACTTTTGACTTCAGCATAGCATCGGGTGACGGATGGAATGGGTACAGCCAGTAATTTTTCATCATGGCCAGACTCATCTTCCATATTGAGTACTGCAATAGGTATACAGCTGATAACACAACCTGCTTGTACCGGGAAAGGTGTTACTACTAGTACATCAACCGGGTCACCATCGTCTGATAAAGTATGAGGAATATAACCATAGTTGCATGGATAGTGCATTGCAGCAGACATAAAGCGATCAACAAATAAAGCACCGCTATCTTTGTCTACTTCGTATTTGATGGGGTCACTATGCGAAGGAATCTCGATAATAACGTTTATTTCTTCCGGTAAATTATGGCCGGAGCTTACTTTGTTTAATCCCATGGTTCTATGTATCTGTATTAAGGTGGGCGGAATTCTACACTATATGAGTAAATAGTGATATGGCCAGTATGTAAGGCGTTTTGAGTGTTTTTGAGTTGCAGGGGAATGAAAATAATCAATCATTCCCCCAGCATATGTTATCCAAATGGATGAAAGTTATTTCTTCGATTTTGATGCCTTTTTACTAACATTAAGACTCTCACGGTTTTTCTCAACGGTTTTTAAGCCAATGCCTTTGACCATAACCAGATCCTCAATAGATTTGAAGGGGCCGTTTTGTTTACGGTAAGACACGATAGCTTCCGCTTTGGCAATACCAACACCCTTAATGTTGTCAGCAAGCTGTTGAGCATTAGCCGTGTTAATATTAACGCTGGCAAAAACTGAGCTGAAAGAAAGAGCCAATGCAAAGATGATTGTTTGTAGTAAAGTCTTCATAAATATATCCTTTTCAATTAAAAAAGCCAAATCAGTCGTTGATCTGGTGAGGCTAATTTAACCAATATCACTGGTGTGTGAAATAAGCAGATTCTGAAGTTTGTGTAAGAACATGCAGTGACGTATGGGTGGAAACTAGTAGGGTTGTTGTAGGAAAACTAGGATTTATTCTGTAAGAAAGGTGTGTAAGTCGTTGCTATCAAAGGGCCAGAAAAGTTCTCTATTGTGTTCATTTACAAGGACGGGAACACGAATGTCGTATAGGTCGTAGAGTACATGATCGCTATCGATATCACATAATTGAAGTTGTATGGCAGGTGCATTTTGTTCAATTATTGACAGTGCCATATCGCATAAATGGCATCCTTCTCTTACCATAAGCTTCATTTTTTATATTGTCTCCAAAGGGGAGCAAAGGCTGCTAAAAGAATAGCAATGACAAGCAGGATAACGCCAAGTGCACTGATTGCTGGTATAGGTGGTGGCGGTGCTGTTGCGGTTAGATTAGCGCGAATTAACCAGTTGCCACCGACTTGATGCCAGTAGTTGATGCCCAGGTCGGTAAGATAACTACGGCCTGAAATAAACTGAGGGTCTTGAGGGACCTCAATTTCAAGGTTAAAGTCTTCACCAGCATGCGAAGGGTCACCACGGACAATCAGCCAGAAATTACCATCCAGTGCTATAGGAGGATCTAAAGTAATATAGTGATCACCCCGCCCATCGCCGGTTTTAATAGTCGCTTGTGCTATTGGGCTGGTAAGGTCAGGCATACCATTCCCTAGGTCAGCGTATAAGAAAATTTCATTTGCCCATGGGCCGCCTGCAAAGGCAAGATTATTACCTACACAAAAACCTTCTAATTGAGTTCGGCCGGGAAAGTGATTGAAGTCTGATAGCTTAAAATTAACACCCATCATATAGTCAGGGTCGCCGGCATGCCCGCCACCAAAAAATATGGAATCATCGACACTTTGGTTGTCGTAGCCGGAATACGGACATTCAAATGCCAGAGTACCTCGTGGAGAATGTGTTCGTGTTTGTTCTGTAGAGGAATAAACATTACTGCTAAGCAGAAGCGTTAAGGCCAGTAAAACCAGGTGAGGGCTAAAGGGTTTCATATTCATATTCAGAGTTTCCTTACATATGCTCTTTAAGCTCTTCGCTTTTACCGAGCTTCCAGGCAATTGCTGTCCAGATAGCAGCTATTGGAGCTGCAACCCATGCCACCATACCAAGACTTCCACTTAATGCAGATAACCCGGTAAAAATCCAGCTACTTGCAGTATCTCCACCGCGATAAATAACAGTATCTATAAAGTTTTTAGCTTTATATTTTGTTGCTCGGCTAAGAGGCGTAAAGAGAACTTCTGTTACAGGTTTCATCATGCCATAATTTCCTGCGCGTCGAATAATCTGTGCAAAAACGAGCACAAAAAAGACCGGAGCAATGCCCAGTGCAATAAAGCCAATAACGGTTAATGCCGGTAGCAGCGCAAGAGCTACGGGAATACCAAAGCGCTTGATAATTCGCGGGGTCAGAAGAACTTGTAGAATGAGGGTTAGCGCATTGACTGAAAAATCAATAAGAGCAAATACACGAGTGCGCTCATCAGGGTCTGTAAAAGTGCTTGCAACTAGGTCAGCTTGTATAAAATAAAGGAATGTGCCGGTAAGTGTCGCGAGCATAACTAAAGCAGACATACCCAAAAGATATCGTGACTTAATGATAAGTTGAAACCCTTCCCATGCGCTGCCGCCTATAGGGTCAACGGGCCCGTGCGACCTGTTGGCAAGTGGCCGTAGTTTTATAATACAGATAATGGAAATTGATAGAAGTGCCGCTGATGCTGGTAGTAAGTTTGCGGTACCTATTGACTCAACCAGTGTGGCGGTCAGTAATGGCCCAAAAAGAGCTCCAATACTTCCTCCGGCAGCAATAAAGCCAAACAGCCTCTTGCCTTGCTCAGGAGAAAAGATATCGGTCATAAAACTCCAGAAAACGGAGACAACAAATAAATTAAATACACTAACCCATACAAAAAATGCCCGGGCAACCCACATGTTTTCATCTAACAATCTCATAGTGACAAAAAATATAAGAATATTGGAGACAAAGAAAATGTAAACGATGGGTAAAAACTGTCTTCTTGGAACTTTAGCCACTAAACGACCAAATATAGGCGCAATAAGTAACATAGAGAGGAATGTTGCTGTAAATAACCACTGAAGATTTTCGACTCCGGCAGCAATTCCCATTTGTTCGCGTACAGGACGTAAAACATAGTAGCCGCTTAGAATGGAGAAGAAATACAGGAAAGACCATGCAACGGCCTTTACTTCTGTTGGTTTTACCAGAATGAGTTTTTCCAGTAAGCCACGGTGACTTTTTGCGGGTAGGCTTTGTTCAGTGCTCAAGAAGATATCCGTCAATAAGGCGTTTGGGCATTATAGCAACAATAATAAAAATTGCACATGAGGCACTTTGCCCAAATTTCCGCACACTATTTGATGTTGTATGCGTGGGCTTTGAAGATAAATGCCCTTCTCTTGATGAAAGTTCAAGAGAAGGGCATCGTGGCAACATGAGCCACTCTATTTATCTTCACTATGTTGCGCGGTACTTACTTTATGCCCTTTCCAGCTGGGTTTAATCCAGTACCCATCTTTTGATAGGCTTTTGTAGGCCCAAGGTGCCCAGTCCATCACTTTGAGAGCCAACCATAGTGCCCAAAGCAGCATAAGACCTCTGTATACCCACAGCGGAGCGGAGTAAATTGTTGCCTGGGGAAGTTGTGAGTCTGTCACATCAATAAACCACCTTAGCTGTTCTCCAAGAATGCCATTGATGCGCATGTCCGGATATGCTAATAAGCCATTTGGAATGGCGCTTATCAGTGTAAATACTGTTATAAGCGAAAAGAGGCTTAGGCCAAATTGTTGAGCGTTAAACCAACCGGGTTTAACGGTGTAGCTCTGTTTTTCACGCCAGGCCAATACATGAAACCACAAAATTGCCAGTGTGAATGCTCTCCAGTCATAGGTGCTAAAGCCCATACCTAATAACACCCAATGATAAGTCTTAAGTGGTGTGTATGCTATTTTCCCTAATATTATCCCAATGAAAATCAGGGCAAGCAGTTGAGGCCAATATAATACTATGGGACCAATGCCTGTGCCGTGAGTAAATAGTACCCAGCGATTTCCGGGTAGTTCGAATTCAATTTGAGCATTGCTGCCAGAGATGCCTAGATCAATGCTCGGGCTTGTACTAGCAAATGAAGGTTCATGGCTCTGGTTCCACTGTATTTTCACATGTTGTTCACCAAGTTTAACCGGCAAACTAAGAGTTCCTTTTACCGGGCGTATACGTGATTCACGACCATCAATTAATATGCTTTCTATAGTAGCTTGGGATGGTATTCTTAAGTTCTGGCTTCCAATTCTGGTAGATCTTAGATCCATATCTAAAGAAATACTTGTTTGTCTTTGGCCTTGTGAAATTGAAAGAAGACTTTTATCAATGGAGAGTGTTTCCCCTACAAGAGCAATAGGCTGGCTGCTTCTGAGTGCAATTTGTTGTCCGGGCATGGGTTGGAAGATTGTAGGTAGTGTTGATGACTGATATACATGGTTATTATCCGGGTTTAAAAAGTCTATATGCCAAATTGGGCTGATATAGAACGCCCACTCTTCAAAATATTGATTTTGCTGAGGCGACCGTACTATAAGCTTATCTGCCGTTTTTAATTGGCTGGTTACATAAATAGTTTTCCCAGCGGGAACCTGGATAAGTACATTATTATCTATGATTTCTATATCAGGATTACTGACATGCTCATCTTGAAGAAGTGGATATTGAATATTAACAATACCCGTTTTAGGTGAAAGTACGGTTATCTTTGTTCGTATAGACCACTTTTTATCCAGAAAGAAAGACCGTTGAACCTTTATGTATTCATCCAATGTAATGGCGGATGTTTTAAAATTTTTGTCTTGGTTGGGTTTTAGTACCTTATCTTCTACGGGTTTACGGATTAGGCTTAATTGATTGCCGGATAATTGGGTGTTTACTATACCGTTAATAGTCCAACCTTCAAGGCCTGCTCTTATATTTCCGGGCAGAAGGCTAAAATGAAGGTTAAGTTGATCACCTTCAATTTTTGCTTGCATCTGAAGTCTATGAAGACCCTTTTTAACAGAAAATAATGCATGATTATTTTTGCTGTTTTTCTTACCTTTTATAAATCCGATGGGTGTGCCGTTTAATGTAAACCGCCTTGTTGTACTTGACGGAGGGACGGGAAGGCTTATGGCGCTATCTTGGTGGGCATTAATCTGATAGTTGAGAATGATGACATCATTATGCAGTTCAATACTGAGGCTTGGAATGCTGACGCAATGAGGTGCGCATTGCGGTGCTTTAGTCAGCTTTTGTTCCAGCTTTTCTAGGATATGAGCATCAGGAGTATTATTTGCCTGTGCATAAGAACTCATACAAATGACGATAAAGAGAGTGGCTGCAAAGGGCCAGCGTGGAAAAGATAATTTGATAGGTTGCGAAATAGATTTGAGAATTAATAACAACATGCTTGCTAGTATAAGTATTCGGATAAGCATCATCATCCAAGGAGTAATAAGCCAGAGGGTAAAGTTTTGCTCTGGCGTGACGGGGGCATTCCATTGCAATTCTACCGGATAACTATTCCAACCGGGTTTAGCTCGGCCTGCTTGCAACAATATATCTACTGGTCGTGGAATCAAGTCAACAGCGCTTATTCTACTACCTGTAGAAGTTACTCGGTCAAGAGCCATTGTATTTTCACTTTCAGGCATGGCTTGTTTAGTCTTAATTTTTTGCGGGCGTGGGGCAGCTGCCGGTTCTGCTGTATATGCAGTATTATAATCTGCTAGGTTTCTTGAATAACGGTTTTGCAAGGAGAATTCGTGGCCTGGGTCAAGCTGTTGATGAACAATTGCCCGAATCTGCTGCATTGCGTAGGGTAAGGATGTGACGATAACAGACAGTAAAACAAGGCTTTGAAATATAAGCATCCAGCGTTTACCAGAACCAAGGTGTTTATAGATGAGAGCACTAATTCCTAACGCAAGAATCGGATAAAACGGGGCACTCTCATGGTAGCCTGGTACGAGATATAGAGCGGCAATACTGGCCCAGACAAGTCCTCCTAAACGCCAAAAAATTGCAATGCCAAGTGTAACAAGAAAAAGGTTCAGAACATCCCAATAACTTACCCATGTATTGTAGGCGCTATCGGCCTGGGGCGCGGCCAACACACGGTATCCGGGAGGCAGGTAAATTTGTGTGTCAACAGCTTGCATGTTTTCACTATAACCATGTACGGGTAGGGTGCTAGGAGTGCTGTTGCTTTTTGCGCCAACTGTTAACGATATCTGTTCAGCGCGTAACTCAACTCCCTGCCCTGAAGTGTTATCCAGCTGAGTAATGAGGAGATTATCTCCCACGCTTTGTGCGCGGTTCATTTTGAGAGGGCCTGATAAGTCCAGGCGCCAGTTTTGATACATGGTGCCATCGATATAATCTTCACTTTGCCAGCTATTTCCATCCAGGGAAAGCCATAGGCTACGCTGTAATGAAAGCTGGTTTGAGGGTGTTTCAGCAGCACCTTGTTTGGTATTCCAACTGATTTTAGTGCCAGGGTGCATGATGTAAGACGGTAAGTGTTCCCATCTGCTTATCAGGTCAGAAAACCTGGCATCTACTGCATTAACATTGTTAAAGGTTAAAAAACGGTATTGTGGTTTGGCTTGAAATGCTAATAAAAAATTCTGTGGCCAGGGAGTCGTGTTTTCGGGAAAGCTAAATTGCTTGATTGCTCCGCTGGATCGACTGCTAAAATGTATTTCCCATGTTCCTGGGTTGATTTGAGCAATAAGTCGGCCTTGTTTATCCATTTTAAGTGGGATGCCAGAGCTGATTGAGGTTAGATGAAAATTATCGGGTAAAAGTGTACCAAGAATGACTTCTTGTGCCTGCCCTTGAAGGTCAAGCTTGATAAAACCATCAAGTGTCATAGGCAGCCCATCATTTAAGCGCCACGACAAATCGACAATAAGATTTTGGCGTTTTTCAACAAGTTTTTTTGTTTCTTCTTTAGCGTGCAATGATAGTTGTGTTGCCTGTCTTATAGCAGCAATTTTCTTTTGTTCTATTTTAAGGTCGATTAAGAAAAATATTTCCGGAACATGGATTGTGTTTGGTAAAGTATTCCAGTCAAAGCGTCCTTTGATTTTATGTGTACCTTTTGTTAACCAGACAGATGGTTGTCCATTGTGGTGGATAACAACAACAGGCTTGCCATTATCTTTGACATCAAGGGGAAAGAACTTACCGCCAGGAAGGCTAGCCCACCCTGCTTTTTTAAGAGACCATGAGACAGAGAACAGTCCGCCATTATTTTGTAAATCAAGTTTGAGCTTGCCAGGCCAGCTGCAATGGTGTGCATTTTTGCTTGTCCAGTTTTGTCCCGGAAGATAAGGGCAGTCGAGAAATTCCCAGCCATCCATAACCCATCCTTTCCAGTCGTTAAGAGATTGGGGTATATGAGGCTTTGGTACTGCGTGAGTTTCAGAGGAATAGAGCGAAATAATGACTAATAAAGTGGCTAAGAATGATAAAATTAATGGGCTAATCTTTTGAAATAAAAAGGGTTTTACAGTGGCTTCATGCATAACTATATCCTCACGTACACTTTATTGAAGGAATACTGTACCATAAACCATCCTTAAGACTTTGTTTAGAGATTCTATGGATTATACAAACTTGCTAAAACAGGCGGAAGAAGCAGCAAAAAATGCTTATGCGCCTTATTCAAACTTTCATGTAGGCAGTGCAGTTCTTACCGAAAAAGGTGTTTTTGTTGGCGCCAATGTAGAAAATGCTGCAACCAATCTTGGTATTTGTGCCGAACGTGTCGCCTTGTCTCAGGCTCGCATTCAAGGTGCGAGAAAAATCGAAGTGATAGCTGTTTTTTGCGCAGATGCAAAAAAAGATGAAGCAGGTGAATATATTCTTAGTGAAACGATGCCTTGCGGTGGCTGTAGGCAGTGGATGCTGGAACTTGCTCCTGATGCTGTTGTTGTAAGTAACGGACTTTCAGAGCCTATATCGGTTCGTGAACTATTGCCTCATGGCTTTATTAGCGATTTAAGCGGTTGACCAAATAAAAAGCCCTCTTGCATTTTTGCAAGAGGGCTTAATGTCTAAGTGGTTAGTTAGCATCTACGAATAGATTTATGGACAGCTATTTTGCTCGTTACCATAAACTTTGCTTATATTGTAGTTACCACTACCATATCCAATGCTTGAGCTATAGCCTACGGTTCCCTGGCCACAATTATCAAATTCAATGTGCATGGTACCCCATGGTGTCGAAACAACATCATTTGGATCAAAACCCGGGCCAAATGTAGCACCGCCCAGTATGGATAGCGTTAAATCTGCCTCATCAAACAACATGCTATTAGTCGTTCCTAGTAACCACACAGGATTTCCACTTGGGTCGTAGGTAAACCAGAATACAACTAATAAGCCATTATCTAAAACATCAATAAGGAAACCTTCTCCCGTATGTCCATCAATACTCCAGTTACCGCTTAAACCAGCAGTGTTTGGTGTTGGTGGAGGTGTTGACATGGTGATTTGTGTGACAAGTCCGGCACTATCACTGCCTCCTGATGCATCTTCGGCATGGCCGTAAGCTCTTCCAAATACTGACTCAGAACTACCTATTGAATCAAGTGAAAAGCTTTGTGCATGGCAATAGTCCATAGTGATATCGAGCAATAAGTTGGCTTTCGTTCCATCAAACTCGAAAGCTGCATTGATAGGAATGTTTATATCAAATGGATTTGGATCAGAGGCTGATACTGTTGCTGAAAGAACCATGTCTCCCGAAAAAACTGTCGTTTCATCCGGGCCAACATTATCAGAAAAAGTATCACTGATGGTGTAGGCTGTAACAAGGGTGGATGAAAGCTTCACCGTAGCATTTTCGTAAGTAATTGGACCAATATCTGAAGCTATACTGCCGTTTAGTCTGAACGCAATGGATCCAACTGTTCCTTGCCCGATGACACTTCCAGGAATGACTTGTTGGTAACGCACTCTATCACCGCATTCATAGTAAGAAAAAGGGATAGTATTATTGTTTGGTGATTCAGTATCCCAATTATCAGCAGGCACCACTGCTAACCAAACTGCAGCATGCGAAGTACTAATAATCCCCATTGATAACACACTAGCTATGCTTATTAGTTTAAGAATTTTGTTTTTCATGTCGATCTCCCATTTTGCTTTAGGTTGAGCTTGCGCCCTCACGCTGTTAATTATAATGAAGGTTAAAATTAATACTTTGACCTGTGTCCGCCCTGCATGAGATGTATTTCACACTTTTGGTAATGAGGGTTATTTGGAAGCCAATAAAAGGGTATTGAAGCAGCAGTACCCTCCTCGGCTGAGAAGGGCACTAAGTATGATCTGTTTATGGAGTACAGACAGTTTGTTCGTTACCATAAACCTTGCTGATGGTGTAGTTACCGCTACCATAGCCAACGCTTGAGCTATAGCCGACGCTTCCATTGCCGCAATTATCAAACTCAATATGCATGGTACCCCACGGGGTGGATACAACATCATCAGGGTCAAAACCAGCACCAAATGTCGCGCCACTGAGAATGGATAATGTTAAGTCAGCTTCATCAAACACCATACTATCTGTGGTTCCTAACAACCACACAGGATTTCCGCTTGGGTCATAGGTAAACCAGAAGACGACTAATAGGCCATTGTCCAATACATCAATAAGAAAGCCTTCACCTGTATGCCCATCAATACTCCAGTTACCGCTTAAGCCAGCGGTGTTAGGTGTTGGTGGGGGTGAGGACAGAGAGACTTGCATAATGAGCCCATAATTGTGTTCCCGGACCCTCCCCTCTGGTTCATTGGCGGGCCCATACAATCGGCCAAGACTTACATTTTGTGTTGAGTCGATAACTAAATAACCTCCTTGGCAAGTCTCAAATGTCATGTCGAGTAGAAGGTTGGCATTGTTACCATCAAACTCAAAGTTTGTATCAATTGGAATAAATACGTTAAATGGATTTGGGTTTGTATCTGAAAAAGTACCGGAAATCACCATATCACCTGAAAATACTTCAGTTTCATCCGGACCAATATTGTCTTCATATGTTCTGGATATGCTTGAAGGGGTGAGCTGAGTTGATGAAAGTTTTATAGAAGCATTGTGGTAAGTGGCAGGACTAAGGTCATAATTTCTACCGCCATCTAGTCGAAAGGCTATGGAGTCAACATTGCCTGAGCCTAAAAGGCTTCCTGGGATAATTTGCTGATGGCGTATTAGGTCGTCGTCACAATAGGTATCAAAAGGAGCGAGATTGCCGGACTCACCCTCAGTATCCCAATAGTCTGCAGGTACTGTAGCTAACCAGGCAGCCGCATTAGCAGTGCTCATAGTGATAATGGATATAAAACTGGAAAGAGCTACAAATTTAGCCAAGATGTTGTTCATATCATTTTCCATAGGTAAGACAATGGATGTAGAGCTTACTCCCTATCGTGTCTAATGTTAATGCAAAGCAGCAATTAAATCCGTTAATACAGTCTGAGTGGTATGAGTAATTGGCACGTTTTTATAATGTAAAAGAAAAATGTTAAGCTGGCTCTGTAGTAGTAAAGAATAAAACAGGAGGGTGCTATGGAGGTTGGGCAGGTTTATTATGACTCGAGTAGTCAGTGGCTTTTAAGCACAGTACTTGCAAGTATGATACTGGGTATTGCTCTAGATATTCGCTGGCAAGATTTTAAGGCTGTGGCAAAGATGCCAAAAGCTATTATTGCCGGGCTTGTTGCACAGTTTATGGTTCTTCCTGCGGCAACAGCCGGGTTAACTTTGCTATTAGATTTGCCGGCTGGTATTGAGCTGGGTATGATTCTTGTTGCTTCTTGTCCGGGTGGTGCGATCTCGAACTTTATTACCCACTTATCGGGTGGAAACACAGCCTTGTCCATTTCAATGACAGCTGTAGCAAGTTCGCTTGCGACTTTTATGATGCCGGTGAATTTTGTATTCTGGGAGGGAGTCAAC
>JQIA01001485.1_pt1 | contig 12596 bp, 9 predicted proteins | sample 811431 | NCBI WGS metagenome assembly JQIA01 (sample SAMN02998118, study PRJNA258478) | marine sediment metagenome | biome: marine; feature: seafloor; material: sediment; isolation source: oil-polluted sediment collected from 3 locations (0.5 km, 0.7 km and 0.9 km)... | place: USA: Gulf of Mexico ... | reverse complement strand
ATAGCTGCAGCAGTTGTTGCTTTTGGTGTTGCAGATGGAGAGGCTTGGAGATATTCTATGGTAATTGCTGGTGTTGTTTGTTTTTTAATGGGAATTGTATATTACTTTTTTACACAAGATACTCCTAAAGGAAACTTTAGCGAATTAAAAGCTGCTGGAGAAATGATTGTTACTAAAAAAGATCAGGTTGGTTTTTTAGAAGTATTAAAAGATTATAGAGTTTGGATTTTGTTTGTAGTATATGCAGCCAGTTTCGGAATCGAATTAACTGTTTATGGAACTATGGATGATTATCTTCAAAACACCTTTCAATTACAAAGAGTAACGGCTGGTAACATTGTATTGTCATTTGCACTAATGAATATTTTTGCAAGAACTTTAGGTGGTTTCTTTGGTGATAAATTCGGGAAATTAAAAGGATTAAGAGGTCGTGTTTTATTCTTGTCTTTCATTTTAACATTACAAGGAGTAATGCTTATCTTTTTCTCCGGAGCAACAAGTTTAGTATTAGGAGTTGTTTTATTGATTCTATTTAGTTTAAGTGTACAAATGGCAGAAGGAGCAACGTTTTCTGTAGTGCCATTTATCAATAAAAAAGCAATTGGTTCTGTTTCTGGTATTGTTGGAGCAGGAGGAAATGTTGGGGCTTTTTTAGCAGCAATGTTATTAAAATCAAAATCTGCATTGGCAGAAAAAGCAGCAATTGCAGCAAATGAAGGTTTGGGAGAAGAGGTAATTAAAACGGCACAATCAGTGGCTTCTTCAAGCGCTGTTTCTAGTGGGTATTTAGTCATTGGTTTTGTGGTTGTTGTTACAGGTATTATTGCTTTAACTATTAAGTTTTCTACAGAAGAAGAAAATGAAGAAGCACCAGGAAATATAAACGGAGTAACGCCAGAGTTAATTCCTATAAAAGTAAAAGGATAGTTAAAAGCCTTTCTTCAGAAGAAATTCTGAATAACAAAATTGACTATTTATGATGTTCTTTTTTGTTGATATAAAAATTCTAAGGATGCTTTTTTAGTGTATTCAGAATAATAAAATCAAACTTTGGTTAGTATAATTTTAATGTCGTATTTAGTATAAAATCTTGGTCTAAATGGTTAAAAATGAAATTAAAACAACGTGCTCTTATTGTGGAATTGGTTGTGGAATTATCGTAAAAAAAGACATCAATAATAAGGTTTTTGTTGAAGGAGATAAAGACCATCCTGTTAATAAAGGAATGTTATGTTCTAAAGGGATGAATTTGCATTATGTTGCCAATGATACTTCAGATAGAATTTTATATCCAGAAATGAGATGGAGTCGTTCTCATCCTCTTGAACGTGTTTCTTGGGATACAGCTTTAGATAGAGCAGCCAACGTTTTTAAATCCATCATCAAAAAACATGGTGCTGATTCAGTCGCATTTTATGTTTCTGGTCAAAGTTTAACCGAAGAATATTATATCGCTAATAAGCTGACCAAAGGTTTTTTAGGCACGAACAATATAGATACCAACTCACGTTTATGTATGAGTTCTGCAGTGGTTGGTTACAAGAAAACATTTGGAGAAGACAGTGTTCCGATTTCGTATGCAGATATAGAATTAGCAGATTGTTTTTTAATTACAGGGGCAAATCCTGCTTGGTGTCATCCAATTTTATTTAGAAGGATAGAAAAACACAAGGAAGAAAATCCGAAGGTAAAAATCATAGTCATAGATCCTCGTAAAACAGATTCAGCAAAATTTGCAGATTTACATTTACAGTTAACGCCAGGTACAGATGTTGTTTTATACAATGCTATTGGAAGATGTTTGTATAAAAGTGGTTTAATTGATGAAGATTTTATCAAAAAACATACAGAAGGTTTTGATGGCTATAGAGAAGTCATTTTTGGAACAAGCTTAAGGCAAGCTTCTAGAATATGTGGAGTTTCACAAGATGATATTCAAAAAGCAGCAGAAATGATTGGTCTTTCTAAAGGATTTATCAGTATGTGGGCAATGGGTTTAAATCAAAGTGTAATTGGTACGGATAAAAACACATCACTTTTAAACTTGTCATTAATTACTGGTCAAGTTGGTAAACCAGGTGCAGGTCCGTTTTCTTTAACCGGTCAGCCAAATGCTATGGGCGGAAGAGAAGTTGGTGGAATGGCGAACTTATTAGCAGTTCATAAAGATTTAAATAACGAAGAGCATAGAAGGGAAGTTGCGCAGTTTTGGGGAGTTGATAAAATATCTCCGAAACCAGGATTAACAGCTACAGAAATGTTTGATGCTTTAGAAAGCGGAAAACTAAAAGCAGTTTGGATTGCTTGTACAAACCCTCTAGTGAGTATGCCAAATTCTCACAGAATAGAAAAAGCGATGGCAAATTCTAAGTTTGTGGTAGTGCAAGAAATTTCTCATAAATCTGATACAGTAAATTATGCAGATTTGGTTTTACCAGCAGCAGCTTGGTTAGAGAAAGAAGGAACCATGACAAATTCTGAACGAAGAATTTCTTATTTGCCAAAAGAAATTGAAGCTCCAGGAGAAGCAAGACCAGATGTAGAAATCTTTTGTGATTTTGCGCAAAGAATGGGTTTTAGAGGATTTAATTATAATAGTGCATCAGAGATTTATGATGAGTATGCTTCCATGACAAAAGGCACAAATATTGATGTTTCTTTTCTAAATTATGATCGATTAAAAACAGAAGGAACTTTTCAGTGGCCAGTGAATGAATATCGTCATAAAGGAACTCCTCGTCTTTTTGAAGACAAGAAGTTTTATACGCCATCACAGAAAGCAATTTTTAATATTCCTTCTACAATAGAGAATAGATCCGTAAAAACGAATGAAGAATTTCCATTGATTTTAACAACAGGTCGTGTTAGAGATCAGTGGCATACTATGACGAAAACGGGGAAAGTGTCGAGATTAAAAACACATTATCCAAAACCAGTTTTAGAAATTAACGCTGTTGATGCGTATATAAATAATATCAAAGATGGAGATATTACAGAGATAAAAAGTGGAAATGGAGTTGTTAGAGTCCGAGCAAAAATTACTGATGCCATAAAAGAAGGAGTAGTTTTCTTGCCAATGCATTGGGGTAAAGTATTGCAAAGTAATTTAAATAGAGCTAATAATTTAACAAATACACATGTAGATCCTGTTTCTAAAGAACCAGATTTTAAGTTTACATCAGTATCCGTATCAAAATATAAAAAACCAAAAGAGAAAATTATAATTGCCGGTGCCGGAGCTGCAGCTTTTCGTTTTTTACAGAATTATAGAGATTATAATGAGGTTGATGAAATTCACGTTTTTTCACAAGAATCAAACTTATTTTATAACCGTGTTTTATTACCAGAATATATTACCGAAGAACTGACTTGGGAACAATTATTAAAGATTAAAAATGCTGAATTAAGCAATTTAGAAATCAAAATTCATCCTGAGACAATTATAGAGAAGATTGATAAAGAAACTAAAGTTGTTACTGATTCTAATGGCGAGACACATTCGTTTGATAAACTAATTTTAGCAACCGGAAGTAGACCTTTTATTCCTAAAGATGTACAAATAGATTTACCAGGAAGGTTTACGATGCGTAACAAAACGGATGCAGATAGTTTTAAAAAGTATTTAGATGATACTGGGCTGCCGCCAGAAGAACAGCATGTTGTAATTGTTGGTGGAGGTTTGTTAGGGCTAGAGTTAGCAGCAGCGATGAAGCACAAAAATGTGAAAATTACCATTGTGCAAAGAGCTTCTAGATTAATGGAGCGTCAACTAGATAAAATTTCGAGTAAATTATTGTCTCTAGATGTGCAAAAAAGAGGGATTCAAATTTATTTTGATAATGAGGTAAGTACTGTTTTTGATGATGAAGATACAGGTGAATTAACGATTAATCTAAAAAGTGGAAAATACATAACTGCAAACGCCATTGTGTATGCAATTGGTACAAGACCGAATATAGAAATTGCTAAAAATAATGGTATTATTTGTGGACGAGGAGTAAAGGTAAATCAGCATTTACAATCATCTCATCCAGATGTTTTTGCAATTGGAGAAATAGCCGAGTTTGAAAATAAATTATTCGGAATTACATCCGCAGCAGAAGAACAAGCTGGAATTTTGGCTAATTTTATTGCAGGTGATATTAGTGAGTCATACAAAGGTTCTGTTTTGATGAACATTTTAAAATTCAACGATTTGAACTTGTGTAGTATTGGTGAAATTTCAGTTCCAGATAATGATCCAAGTTATGAGGAAATTATATTTACAGATATTTCTAAAGGATATTATAAGAAATGTATTGTTAAAGATGATTTGTTAATTGGTGCTGTTTTAGTGGGAGATAAAAACGAGTTTGCTGAATTCAAAACGTTGATTGAAAGTAAAATCGAAATGTCTGATAAACGAAATACTCTATTGCGAGGTGCATCAAACGATAAACCAGTTTTAGGTAAATTGGTCTGTTCTTGCAGTCAAGTAGGTGAAGGGAATCTTGAAGAAGAAATAGCTAAAGGATGTACAAATTTTACAGAATTATGTAATAAAACAGGTGCAGGTTTAGGGTGTGGAAGTTGTAAAACTGAAGTAAGAGAAATATTGAATAACGCAAAAGTAGGAGCATGAAAAAGCAATTAAATAGGTTAATCGTAAAAGGTGGAGTTTTATCACCAGGAGAACTAAAATACATTTGTGAATCTGCAGAAAGTTTAGGCCTAAAAACCATTTCTTTTGGATCTAGGCAAGATATTCTTTTGCCTAAGGAAGTAAACGAAGAAGAACTGGCTCAATTTGATAAATTGAAGATTGTTGAAACTAATGAAATACGTGTAGAGAACATTGTATCCTCTTATGTTTGTGCGGATATTTTTCCAAGTACTTTTTGGTTAACGGGTGATAAGTACTTGTATTTATTAGAACAATTTCGTTCTAAATCAAAGTTGAAAATAAATTTAGTAGATCCAAAGCAGCGTTTAGTTCCTTTATTTACAGGGAACATCAATTTTATAGCTTCAGAGCACGAAGATTATTGGTATTTGTATATAAGACTTCCTGAATGGAAAAAAACACAAATGTACCCTGCGTTGATTTATAGTTGGGATTTGGATAAAATAGAAACTGCTATTGAGAACATTCTTCAAGAAGAACCAGAAACGATAGAAACTATTTTTGAGTTGGTCAGCGATGCAGAAGATACAAATAATAGAACGGTAGATAAACCTTTAGAAGTTCCTTTTTACCCTTTTCCTTACTTTGAAGGAATGAATAAAATTGGTGTCGATAAATATTGGTTGGGTTTATATTGGAGAAACAATAAATATGACATTTCATTTTTAAAAGAAATGTGCGAATTGTGTTCAGAAAACAAGATTGGTAAAATATCAATTACACCTTGGAAATCCTTTGTAGTAAAAGGAATTCCGAAAGAATCTAAGCTAATTTGGGAGAAGTTTTTAGGAAAAAGAGGAATCAATGTACGTCACTCAATGTTAGAGTTAAATTGGCACATTCCTGTTGCGAATAAAGATGCTCTAAATTTGAAGAAATATTTAGTTTCTAATTTTGATCAAAATGATATTAGTACCTATGGTTTAACTTTCGGAATTACAGACTATAACAAAGCTTCTAATTATTTTACATCCATTGTTGTAGAGAAAAATAAGCAACCAGAATTGATTGAAGGTTTTCAAACAAGAGATACTTATAATTTATTATATGCTAAGAGTTTTGATCCAAATACAAGACAATATATTATGCACGTTCAAGATGTGGATAAAGTTGAATTACCTAGTTTGTTGATGGAATTAAGTCAGTTGTATTTTGATCAATTAGGAAGTGAAATTGAAGTTGAAAAGGAAGCAGAAGTACAAAAAGAAACCACTGAATTAGAAGTGTATCAATGTACTGATTGTTTAACAATCTACGACGAGGCTTTTGGTGATGTTACTCAAAGTGTTGCACCAAAAACGTTGTTTAAAGAACTTTCAGAGAATTATGAATGTTCTTTATGTGAAGCTCCAAAAAGTAGTTTTAAGAAGATAATACTAGTTAAATAATATTTTTTGAAGCTATTTTCTGCTATTCGCTATATCTTTTTATAGCTGTTATTGCGAAGTTTACTCTTTTGTAAACTGTGGCAATCTCTTTTATCAGAAAAAGATTACTTCGTGCCTCGTAATGACACTTGTTTAAATGGTTATAAAAAAGGATGTCATTACGAAGAAGGAACGACTGAAGTAATCTGTCTATTTTGAATTACAAATTAAGAGATTGCTTCATTCTTCGCAATAACAAACATAGGATGACACTTGTTTAAAAGGCTAATTCAAATAAAAACTAACATCCACCTTCTGCTGTTTTTTTCTTTTTTAGTTTCACGATAATTTTCCTTTTAGGAGAGGCTACTTGTTCAATTATAGTAGTATTACCCGCTTTTTTTCTAGATTCAGAAATAAATTTAGCAACATTTGCTTTAGAGGTTTCAACACTACATTTTTTTGTAATTAATTTATTTTGATAATAATCTAATTCAACCGTTAAAAGCTTCATGTTATCATATCCTAATTGATGCAAAAGTAAAAAAGGAAGATTCACTTCTTCAGGATTTTTACCGTATAAAATGGCTGTTTTATTGTTCTCTTTTAATTCTTTAAAAATGGAGATGTTATCCTCATTTAAAAAATCTGGAGTATGAATATTTATAGCATTTTCTAAATGACCTTTTTCAAATTCGAATGCACTTCTAATATCAATTAATACATCATTATTATTAATATCTTGTAGATCTTTTAAGTAATTTGTGTTAGATAGATTTTCAAGTGTGCTTTTTGTATTGTGAGCATACGTGTTTATTGGTCTTTTATAAGTAAGAAGTCCAACTAAAACTGCTAATATAAAAAGCGTTGTAGCTATTGATATTCGTTTTGTTTTTTCTAGTTCTTTCATCTGTTAGATCTATTATTTTTGCAATACTATTAGGCTATAAATCAATTTAAAAATTAGCAACCACCTTCAGCAACTTTCTTTTTCTTTTTTACGGTGATAATTTTTCTTGGCGCTTTTTTAACAACGTTGTTTGTTTTTACTTGATCAGCATAAACTACTCCATAAAACATACTTGCAGCTTTTCTTGTTGTATATAATTCAAATTCTTTTGCAGTGCCATTTTCATTAGGTTTTTTCGGGTTTATAACAGTAGAAAACCATTCATTTACACCTCCTTTTAAAACATGTAGATTGCTGTATTCTAATCTATTACATAATACCCAGGCTTGATCAGCGTAAAAATTGTCATTAGAAAAAAACACCACATCAAATTGATCTTGATTTAGGTAAGATTCAAATTTCGTATCCAATAAATTCTTTAGAGGAATGTTAATTGCATTTGGAATTGTGTAGTTATTATAACTTTTTTCATCACGAACATCAATCAAAATAAATGAAGGATCTTGACTAATTGTTTTTTCTGATATTTGATCAGTAGAAACATATCTTTCAAGGCTAACAATATTACTCAGCAATTTATCAGCAGTAATTCCTTCGCTTTTTTCATATTTAGGTAATAAAACCAAACCACCAGCAAGTAAGATAAAGATGGTGGCCATCATTGCATATCTATAAGATAAAATTTTTGCAGTTCTTTTTTTAATCATCATCTAATCGTTTTAATTAATAGAACACTTTTTTTACTTTTTTTCTTACAAAATCTGCAACCACAAAAGCTACAATTGCTATGACAGAAAATATGAAAATAACCCAATAAGGATTCCAATCAAAAGAATCAATTAAAGTAACATTTCCTAAATAATATCCTGCATAAATTGGTTCGAAGAAAGTATACATTTCAGAAAAAATAAACACTCCAATTGCTAAGCCTAACAAGTAAACGATTGCATCAATTTTTCCAATTGCAACACCACATAAACTCGTTCCAGGGCAAAAACCACCAGCTACAAACCCAATCCCCATAACAGCTCCTCCAATTATTGCTCCCCAAACATATGTTGGATGAATATATAATTCACTAACATCTAAATAGCCTAAATAGTCTAAATAATAAATTCCTATAACTGCTACTGCAGCAGCTGTAAAAAATACTTTTAAAACTGCAAAATCGTAGCCGTAGAAAACACCGGCCATTTTTCTTGAAGAGGAAAATCCAGAAGATTCTAAAACAAATCCAAAAGCAATACCAATACAAATAGCAATAACACTATCCCACTGAGCAGGAATAGAAATTGCGTTAAAAATTAAAAGTTCCATATTTTATATTTTTAAATTATATCCAATTTTTTCTAAAGAAATAAGCGACAATGTAACCTGTACCAAAAATGGATAACATGGTTATAAAACCTCCAGAAGATAATACAGCCATTCCGCTTAATGCAGCTCCACTTGTACAACCTCTAGCAATTTGGGCTCCTAACCCAAATAAAATACCGCCTCCAAGCGCAAACAGCAATCTTCGTTTACTAGATATTTTTGGAGAATGTTGAATTCTCCATCTAATTCTTCCTGCTAAACTTCCGGAAAGAAATGCACCTAAAAGAACGCCTAATGCTTCAAAAACCAACCAAGTATTCATTGGCGTGTCATCTTCTTTTAAAAATTTGCTATAATACGCGTTGTTTTCAGCATGTGTTGGCGCTATTTTATCTACAATTGTTACTACACTACTTTTTACTGCTCCACTTGCACCTAAACCTCTTTTTGTTAAAAGAAATGTAAAAATGATGATAATACCAAGTAGAAATCCTCCAAAATATGGGTTCCAATAAATGTGACTATTTTTTTGTTTTTTATCATTCATAAAATGTAGTTTTAATATAGAAATCTCGTTAATTGTCCAGCTTCAACCATAACAAACCTAAAAATAAGACCTCCTAAAATAACTAATATAGCAGGTACAATTACAGGTACTTTAAATCCTATAAGTTCTATAAACTCAAGAATTGCAGGTACTATTAATCCAAGTAAAACAACAAAGCCAAAGAACATTAACGTAAAATCTCCATTAATTAATAATTCCATTGCTTCTAGTTGCACCTGTGAACCTGCATAATAACCCATAATCATATGTGTTATTAATGCCAATTCAATAATAATTAATCCTAAATCTATTTTTCCAAAAAGATGTTTTTCTGCTTTTGTTTTTGATAATAAAATGATTGCAGCTGCTCCTGTAGAAAGTCCAGAAACTAAAAATAATGGACCTAAAATGGCATTGTTCCAAAGTGGTCTTGCATTAAAAGCAGATAATAAAATACCAGTGTAAACACCTAAAATTAAAGCTAAAGGGATTAATACATAAGCGATGTTCTTTCTGTTTTTTATTGTGAATTTTTCAAAATAATTTAAAAATTGAAAACGTTTAAAAATTTTTAATTTAGCTTCTAGTTTAGGATATACTTCTCTGTAATAACTGAAAGTCCAAATAAAAGATAGCGGTGTTGTAATTAACAAAACCCATGCTCCCCAAGACATTGGAGACTCAATTCTAAATGTGGTATATAATTGCCAAGTATATAGCGGATGTGTTAAATCGTAAACTAAAGCTAGCAAGCCTAAAGATAAAGCGATAGGAGGAATAATAGATGCTGTTTTTACAGCTGTTGGATATTGATCTTCTTTGCCTAAAATATAGATTAAGGCACCAAAAAATAATATTCCTGCTGCCAGTCCACCTAAAAATAAATAAACTGCTATTGGCCAATGCCAAATTTCTAATGCGGGATCGATATTTGGAATATTTCTTCCGCTTGTGAATAGTTCTTCTTGTATCATATTTATTTTATGTTAAGTAAAATACATGTGGGTCTGTACCAGCTTCTGGAGCTAATGTTTTGTGTTTTCTATTTTTTAATAATAGTGACACTTCACTGTTTGGGTTGTCTAAATCGCCAAAATACATACACTTAGTTGGGCAAACAGAAACACATGCAGGAAGCTGACCTTTTTGTAATCTGTGATGACAAAAAGTACATTTATCTACATGTCCATCTGGATGTTGATAACGAGCATCATAAGGACAAGATTCTATACATGCACCACAACCAATACATTCTTCTGCAGTTACTAAAACAATACCACCTTCAACAATATGACTTGCTCCCGTTGGGCAACATCTAACACATGGTGCATTTGCACAGTGATTACATCTTTCAGATTTCAATTCTAACATAATGTTAGGATAGGTACCATCTACAGTTTCTGTAATCCAATCTCTACAATATCCAATAGGTACATTGTTTTCGGTTTGACACGCAACCACACAGTCGCTACAACCAACACATTTTAATGTGTCTATTACCATTGCATATCTCATATTTCTTCAGTTTTATGTGGGTTTTCTGTTATAATTTCAACAAAATTTCCACGCATTCCAGTTCCACCCATTATTGGGTCTATCATTGTTTTGGTAACCATTTGCGTATCATTAATACCTTTACCAAAAGCTCTTGTCAACTTTTTATTATCATGACCAAAACCATGAACCATATAAACAGAATCCCATCTAATACGTTCTGTAACTCTTACTTTAATAGAAAATGTTGAGGTAATTTTATCTTGATTTCTTAACCAAACAGCTTGCCCAGTTTTTAAACCAATTATTCTAGCAACTTTAGGATTTACCCAAAGATTATTCTCGCTTTTTAAAGCATTTAAATTAGGATTATTTGCAGTTCTACTAAACGTATGCATAGGAGATCTTCCGTAATTTAATCTATAAAAACCTTGAGGTGGTTCTGGGTGTTTTGTATAAAGTGGCATGGCATCAAAACCAAGACTTTCTAATTCTTTAGAATACAATTCAATTTTTCCACTATCAGTTGGAAACTCATGATTTTCACCTTCAACTAAATACATTGGTCCAGATGTACGAGGATAATGTTTTACTCCAATCTTTTCCATTTCTTTTAATGAAGTTCCCATTTTTAGTAATTGCCATTCAATAACTTCTTTATAATCATCATATTTAAAGAAATCACCTAAACCAATCCGTTCACCAATTTGTTTGGCAACCCACCAACCTGGTTTAGAATCGTATTTTGGTTTTACTGCTGGGATTCTAACAGCTATTGAAGGTGTTCTGTTTGTAGCAGAACGAATACCATCATAACGCTCTAAATAAGTACATTCTGGTAAGACAACATCCGCATAACCAGTAACATCCATAGGCATTGTATCCATAACAACCATAAACTCAAGTTCATCGATTGCTTCTTCTAATAATCTTTTATCAGGAATTGATTTTGTAATGTTAGTACCTGCAACCATCATTGCTTTTACAGGATACTTATTATCGGTACTTGGAATTGCACATCTAATAACTTCTGTAGTAATTCCCATTTGAGCAAGTGGAAATTTTTCACCAATATCTCTCCAATCCCATTTAGGATGTGGATATTTTGGATGCGGATATTTAGGAACACTAATTTTTTCTTTAAGGTAGAATCCACCACGTCTTCCCCAAGAACCTAAAAGACCATTTAAAATAGCCATTGCTCTTGCACGTTGTGTATCATCTCCATACCAACTTACATGACGTCCAGGATGAATAATAACAGCAGGTGCAGCATGTCCCATTTCTCTTGCTGTTTTTATAATTTCTTCTGGTTTAATTGTTGTAATTCCATACGCCCATTCTGGAGTGAAATTCTGAACATGTTTTTTTAGTTGATCAAACCCTATTGTATGTTTTTTAACATACTCTTTATCATATAAATCTTCTTTAATAATTACATGCATCCAAGCTAACATTAAAGCAATATCTGTAGCTGGTTTAATCGCTAACCAGTATTTAGATTTACTTGCTGCAGTAGATAATCTTGGATCAACAGTAATTATTGTTGCCTTATTATCAATAGCTTCAGACATTTCTTGCACTTGAGAGTTGTGCATGTTTTCACCAATGTGAGAACCTATTAACACTAAACACCTCGTGTTTCTAATATCTGTAGGTTCTGGAGATCCTACCCAAGAACCAAATGTTGAATTAAAACCTGCTTCACGAGCACCTCTACATTGTGCATAAGCTGGTTCTGCAATAGTATCAGATCCATAAGCTTTAAACAAATGTTCTAAATGTTTACCAGGAGAACCATGTTTTAATAAAGCAAAAGATTCTGCTCCATATTTTTCTTTAATATTTTTGAATTTGGAAGCAATTAAATTTAAAGCTTCATCCCAACTTGCTTCTCTAAAAGTTTCTTCACCATCAATAGTAGTTCTAATTAAAGGTGTTTTTAAACGATCTTCATCAGAGTACATTCCTACACCACCTGTTCCTCTAGGACAAAGTCTACCGTAACAATGCGGGTCCGTTTCATTTCCAATAATTTTTTGAATATTTCCTTGTTCATCAGAATGAGCCCAAGCGGCACATTTCCAAAAACATACTTCACAATAAGTAGCTGTTTTTTTAAGGTTTTGTGAAATTTTTTGAGTCGTCTTTTCAGCTAAATATGAATTATTTCCAAAAAGATTAAATGCTGAAGTTGAAGCGAAAACACCTCCTAAACCTAATGCAGAAATTTTAATAAACTTTCTTCTTGATGTTGTCATATCTTACTGTTTTACAAAAGGTAAATATAAACGCATA
>JQIA01001484.1_pt1 | contig 12598 bp, 12 predicted proteins | sample 811431 | NCBI WGS metagenome assembly JQIA01 (sample SAMN02998118, study PRJNA258478) | marine sediment metagenome | biome: marine; feature: seafloor; material: sediment; isolation source: oil-polluted sediment collected from 3 locations (0.5 km, 0.7 km and 0.9 km)... | place: USA: Gulf of Mexico ... | reverse complement strand
TTTGGATTTAAACCACCATACTTTTTGGATTTAAACCACCATGTTTTGAAACTTTTTGGATTTAAACCACCATATAGTTTATTTTTTATTTAATCTTCCATATATGGATTTTAATTCCGCATTTAAATCAATATTATTACCATTTTTACTGTCAATTTTTAAATCAGGATCTAAGGCGTTGAATTTTTTCATTTCTTTCCAAAAAGAAGAGTGAGGGAATAGGTGGTATTTAATATCATATGGTTTCTTTTTACCCTCTATAAAAAGCTCTTCTTTGCTATACCTTGTTAAAATATCTCTCTTAAGAAGTTCATCAAGGTTTCTATCGACTGTCCTTTCATTATGCTTTATTCCGGGTTGAATAGAAAAACCACCCTCATTAAGTAGTGTTGACATATTAATTGAGTAGGGTTTATTAGGTGCTGCATATATGTATACATGGCTAATTCTTTTAAATACATACGTTGCAAGATCTCCTGTAATAGACATGCTCACAGAATAATTATATGATCTAAACGTTTTTGTTAAAACACTTTTAGTAACCAGGGAATTAAACCGAACCCAAGCCTTTTGATCCCCTTTTTTATTTTTTGGTGTTAACCCAATTGTGGGGAATAATGATTCAGAAATAATCGGGTCATTAAGTCGGCTGGCTTCTACAAGGGTTATATTAGCTTTATTATTTATTAAAATTGCTTCTTTTATATCAGGGATATTATAAGATTTACCAACAGCTAAAAGCTCTTTTTGAACCTCATATAAAGAAAAAAGAACGCCCAAATAATTTGTTTTATTATCTTCAAGAAAAACACCCTTTCCTGAACAGGCCATCTTTTTTAAAACCTCTTCTACAATTTCTTCTTTTTTCCCAGGATGATAATCTTTTTCAGAAATAATATTTCCTGAACTATCTTTTTTTATGATTCTTGCCGGTGAAATTGTTGCATTGTACATTACCCCTCTAAAAGAAAAGGATATATCACGGGCTTTTAAATATTGACCCTCTATCCTTTTAACACTTTTCCCTCGAAAGAATTTAGGAATAGCATCATATAATTCAATACTTCTTGAATATTCCTGTCCAAATGTTGCAAACATCTCAAGTTGTACTGGCATATTTTGCTTGAACTCATTTAACCTTTTTTCTGGTTCAGTACTACGGTTCTTTTTTTTCATAGTAATTATTTAACCTCTATAGGTTCATAGACTATATGCATCTATGATGCAATACTATCTTACCGATACGAGTTAAAAACGTAATAACGTAATAAGTTAAAGACGTAATAACGTTATGGTTTATTTAATCTCTTCTTTATATCCTCTTGAATTAATGCAACTATTCTTTCTGTTTGTTTTTCTTTTAATTTCATTGTTTGCAAAAAATCTAATTCTTCTTGTTCAGTTAAGTATATCTGTATCCTCGCGGTTCTTTTGGGTTTTTCAACCTTTTCTTGAGTTGGGTTGTTATTAACTGAGGATTTATCAAAATCTATTATTTCATTACCCTCTATTTTCTCTTCTGTATCTTTAAAAACCTGTTCAAATTTATTCTTCATTTATTCCATCCATATATTTATATAAGTTAGTTACTTGTTTAGTTAAGCCATATTTTTTTAAATTATACTTGATTATACCTCCTTTTTTAAATAGATCGAGTAGGGTCATACCCTCATCAGCCAGCTTATTTATGTATTTCGATTTATTTACTACAAAAACCTTAAACTCAGGGAATTTCTTTTTTAATTCTTCTTCAAGCCCATCCAAGTATTCTGTGGCAGTATTATTAATTACAATAACAATATTATTATTGTAAACTGCGAGGGATTTAACCGTTTTTATACATGGTATTAAATCGGCGATTGATTGATAGTAGAGAGGTACTACAATCACATCTACATTTTGTGCAATCGTTTTTATTTTATCATCCACCCAACCGCCAAAATCAAAAACGATATCATCAATATTTTTTAATTTATCAAAATCTATTTTGTTTTCAGGTTTAATCTTTTGAAGTTGATTTTTTGCAAACATATCCGAATATATCTCTAATGTTCCACTTTCATAATCATTTGTTATATACAAAGCGTCTCTATGCTTTGTATAGCTAACAGCGTGGGTAGTTTTACCGTGACCACCTTTAGTGGTAAAAAATAACGCTCTCATAGATACCTCGTTTATTAAGTTAGAAGAATAGCGTAATAAGTTAAAAACATAATAAGTTAAATATTACAACAGTAGCTATAACGATAAAAAATAAAGAAATCAAGTTAAAAACATAATATGTTATTAACTTAATACGTTTTTACGTTAATAAGCCATCAACTCTCTAATATTTTACGTCAATGTGTTAATAATATATAGGGGGAGTGGAGGCGAAGTTTTTTGGCGAGCTACAAAAAAGTAACTCACCCTGATATGTCACAGTTATATATAAATACTGTCGCATTAATTACCAAACTGTATATGTAAAAGTATAATAATTCGTAGGATCTGAATTATCTATTGCTTTCATTGTTATCGAGGTCGGACCTCTTATTGTACCAAGGAAGATCTCTTATAATATCCACATGTGTATTGTTTTGCATTTGTTTAATTTAAAATTTTATTTAAAAAACTTATTATCGGCTAGAAAATCTTTGATATAAACGGCCAAAGGTACTCGTCCAGCTTTTTCCGTTATGTTGTTATATTCATTTTCAGTAAAAGATATAGTGCATTTTTTTGTTAATTTAATTTCGAGTGGTTTTTTTGGTCGTCCATAAACAGGTTTTTTATTTTTCTGTACCATTTGTCGAATATCCTTTCGCTATATAAGTATTTTATATTCTCTGTTACCTCAGTCTACTTGTATTGCATTATATATTATAAATGTAAAGTTTTAATAGTATCATTAATATTGAAACTATTAAAAGTATAGATTGATTAAAATGTATTAATAGTGTATAACTATACTTGTAGAATGTAAATTTTATTTGACAACGATATCTTATATCTGTATTAAAACGAGAGTATGAAAAGTAACAAAAAGTCTTGCTTTGTTATTTGTTTTTAATAAATATATTACCGCCTAAATAATATAAAAACGGTAATCAAGGGAGCTGTTACTCCCTTGATTACCTAATCCCCCTTAATTGAGTATGCAATAAGGAGAACTAAAAACCGTGAGTATCATTTTATTAAGCTCAAATCAACCCACTTTCGCCAGATCTCAGAATCTTTCTATAATAATCATTCACAAAATAAAAACTATTATTCATAACAATGAAAAGGGCCGTATTATGCAAAAAATATTATCATTATTTATATCTACAATTATATTAACATCTATAAATCTCTATGCTGACGATAATTTCAAACTATATGGAAGTGCCAGATTATCAACATTTTATACTGATGAATCAGATAGCCCGGCAAAAAGAGACAGAACAAATACGGTTTGGGAATTACAAAATAATTCAAGAGTTGGCGGTATTATAGAAAATGACCTATTAAAAGGTGGCTTTGAAATAGGTAATAATTTTGGTGATGTTGAGTTTAGAAAGCTATACGGTGAGAAAAAAATAAGTGACAAAATAAATCTTTTAATAGGGATTGATTATACACCTTTAAATTATTTTCCTTCTAACCAGGTTGGCCTTATTTATAACTACAAAGGCGGGTTCCAGGGTGATACAGGACTAAAGCCATATGGCGGCATATACAATGGCTATAATGCAATGATTCAGCTTTCAACAGATCGATTGAAGATTGCATTAATAGAACCAGCAACTATTGACGCTGCCAATTTAAAATTAGGGGTAACTGGCGAGATCGATAAAGTTGCACCAAAAGTTGAATTGGCATATCACATTGGCTCTGACACTCAGTATGTTGATTTTTATTCGGGTTATCAAGCATATAAAATCATTGAAGACATAACAATAAGAGAATATGACATTAATTCCTATGTCTTTGGTTTAAATTATGGCTTAAATTTGGGGCCGGTTATTATAACAGGTAATGCCTATAGTGGGCAAAATATAGCAACATATGGTTTGTGGGCTGAAGGGGATGATTCACCACGAATAATCGCGAACGAAATCTACGATTGTACAACAGATGGCTACATATTGGTTTTGGGTTTTAGAACAAGCCCCAAAACCATTTTAGAAACTGGTGTAGGGTATATAGCACATAGCGTTGATGGTGCTGTTGCAGATGATGAAACACTCTCTGTATATCTTAACTTGCAATACCAGTTAAAATCTTTCCATTTTGTACCAGAACTCGGCATTGTTGATTCTATGACTGACAACGCTGAAAATGATGAAGGGAAAAAACTTTACATCGGTGCAAAATGGCAAATTAACTTTTAATTTATTTAAATGGAGGAATTTCATTATGCCATGGGAAGCAACAGGACAAAAAATTTTAGCAAGCATATTAGGGCCAACATCCGTTCTTTTAATTACACTCGCTATTTTCCTAGTTGGGTATGCCTTTATGTACGCAAAAAATGATAATGTGAAAGAGCGGTGTATACAAGTAGGTATCGGTGCGTCACTTTGCGGAAGTGCAACAACAATAGCAAGTTTCTTTGTTTAAGGCGGGTTATAATGAAGGTTAAGCTTCATAAAGGGGGGATAGAGCGAGTAATGTTATTCGGCGTACCCAAGGTTATTGCAGTTGTCGAAGGTATGGCAGCTGCAATTTGCGTATTAGCCTTTCATTCATTATTAGTGATTCCCTTCATTATTACGATACATATTGCGCTTTCGCAACTTTATAAAATTGATCCATATTATGTCGAAATATTAATATCACATATACGAGAAGACGATTATTTGGAGCCATAAATGTTTAATATTAAAGAATATAGAACAAAAAATAAAAAATTGTCTGATCGTTTACCCTGGGGTTTATTTCTCGCCCCGGGGGTGATTCAAAATAAAAACGGATCATTGCAAACAACAGCAAAATATCGTGGTGAAGATCCATTGTCTTGTTCTGATGCAAAGAATTCATCAATAGCGTCCTTGATAAACAATGCTTTCAAAAGGTTTGGCACTGGTTGGGCTATCTTCACAGAAGAACAAAAACGAGAAATAATTGATTATCCATCAAGTGATTGGCCCAATGAAATAGCTGCGAAAGTCGAACAAGAAAATATAGATTCATTTAAAAAAAACAATCTATACATAACCGAGCAATATATTACCTTTGTATATTTACCGCCATCGGAACTTTCTCAAAAAATTGAAAAAAGTTTTTATGAAGGTGAAAATTTACCAGATTACACAACCAGTATTGAGACTTTTAAAGCAGAGGTATCAAGCACAATTAAATTGTTATCATCCCTATTACCTGAAATTGAATTGTTAGATGATGATGAAACTTGTACTTATTTACATAGTACTATCTCAACAAAAAATCATAAAATTAAAGCACCAAAAGTCCCTGTTTTTTTAGATTACCTATTAACTGATGAAGCGGTTATAGGGGGATTTAATCCAAAAATTGGTGATAATTTCATTGGGGTTATATCCCTAAAGGATTATCCGGATGAAACAGAACCAAATATTTTTTCTGTAATATCAAAACAACCCTTTGAATATCGTTGGGTCTCCCGGTTTATTTGTCTTGATAAAGAGGATGGAATTAAAGAATTTAAAAAGTATTCACGGGATTGGGCCGCCAAAAGAACAGATATTAAAGATTTAATCGCGAAAATACTATTTAAAGAAGATCCTGAAAAAGAGAATGCACACGCTGTTACATTAGATAAACAATGCGATGAAGCAGCATCATTGATTCAATCAGGTCATGTTTCCGGTGGGTTTTTTACTCATGTTGTTGTTTTATGGGATTTAACAGAAGCCGGGCTTAAAAGAAAAATGGAACAAATGGAAGCAGAAATAAATGCGGCAAAGTTTGTTTCTATTCGCGAAAAAACCAATATAATGTCTGCATGGTTCGGAAGTTTACCAGGGCATTGCAACGCAAATGTAAGACGCCCATTAATTACTTCTCTCCCTTTCGCCCACATGATACCATCAGCATCTACATGGTGCGGCCCTGAAAAAAATAAACATTTAGATGGGCCACCGCTTTTTATAGCACAAACTGACTCGGCATCTCCATTCAGACACTCAACACATATTGAAGATGTTGGTAGTATGACAATATTAGGGCCTACCGGTACAGGTAAATCAACTCTGTTAAACTACATAGCCATGATGTTTCAAAAATATCCTGAGTCTCAAATATTTTATTTTGATTATCAATATAGTTCTTATGTCAATACTGTATTAAATGGGGGTACCCATTACGATATTGGCGAAAATCAATCAATAACTTTTCAACCTCTCAGATATATTGATGATAAAAACGAACGTTCCTGGGCGTATTCTTGGATAGAAAACCTTTTAAGAACCGAAAATGTAGAGATTTCCCCAATTATTAAAAACGAGACATGGCAAGCATTAAATAATTTAGCTGAAGCGGCACAACCGGATGATAGAACCTTATCAAATTTTAGTATAGTTGTTCAAAATAAAGAAATTCAAGGAGCTATACAAAAATACACTCTTAATGGCCCTTACGGTTATCTTTTTGATTCAAATAAAGACTATTTTACAGCAAATACACGGTGGCAAACCTTCGAAATGTCTCACTTGATGGATAATATGCCTGGGGCGGTAAATCCAGTTTTAACATATCTTATTCATCGAATAGATAAGGCCTTAACCGGTGCACCAACACTCATACCTCAAGATGAATGTTTTATGTTTATGGAAAATGAGGTTTACGGCGGTCAGTTAAAAAAATGGGCGAATACTATCAGAAAACATAATGCTTCAATGGCATTGGCCACAACGTCTCTGAGTCATGTACGAGAAAATAAAAATGCGAGTGCCTTAATAGATGGTACACCCACAAAAATATTTTTACCCAACACAGAGATTTATGATGAAGTAAACCTTAAACTTTATAAGGGGTTTGGTCTCAACGACAAACAGATAAAAACGCTTTCACAAGCACAATATAAAAAAGATTATTATGTAAAAACAAAATTAGGAAACAGAAAATTTGATCTTGGTTTAGGTGAGTTTGGGCTTGCTGTCTGCGGATCGAGTAGCAAAGAAGATATACGTTTTATGAAAAACTTATGCAGTATTCACACGGATATTGAAATTATCAGACAAGAATTTTTCAATTATAAAGGAATCGATTATGAAACAAGCAATCATAACCATAATTCTTTTCATAGCAATATTACTGCCTGTTGAAAGAGCAAATGCGGTACAGCAAGTTGTTGACGCTACAAATTTAATTCAAAACATTGAGCAAACACTTAGAACTATCCATATAGAACATGCATCACTTGTAGCAATGGCACAGCGTGCACAGTCAATCGGCCAAAAAGCACAGATGGTCGTTAATTTACAAAACCAATTATTAGCAGCACGAAAAAATTTAATGAACTTACGGATTATGATTCAAAGCGGTAAATATAAATCTATTAATGATTTAAATGCCATATGTTTTCAAGTGCAACGAATTGGTTTTTCTGTGACCAACATAAAAACCAGCTTTGAAAGTCTTTTCCCTGATGAATTTAAAAGTAGGGATCATTCACTTACTATAACAGAACGGCAGGAAAAAGAACTTAGTAAAATGATAGAAAGCTCTATGCTTGTTGAAGCTGAAGCCATTGAGAATAACAAATCAACCGCCACAACGATAAACGATCTTATGAAAAAATCCCAAAAAGCAATAGGGGTTAAGGGGGCTATTCAGGCTAATACAGCTCTTTTGGCAGAGTTAGCAAGCCAAAATATGGAGATCAAAAAATTACTTGCAATGCAAAGCAGGGTTGCGGGTTTAAGGGCAGGGAGAGAGATAACGGCGGATAAGTTATCAAGATATGAGCATAATCAATTCATGCGGAGGTTTAATTCTAAAGAAACAGGGCTTATGACCTTAACCCTTCAACGGTTCACTAAAGCTATTAGTTTTGGCTATGCATCGATGATTCCGGAGGCACTGAGTCTGTTACGATATTTTATTATAATCGAAGTCTTTTTCTTCGGTGTTTTAATCATGTATACCAGAACCCAAATATCCCACGAAGCTATAAAAAAAGTTATCTTGATAGGTTTTTATGTTTGGTTAATTCCAAATATAGAAATGTTTTCATCACAAATAATGCGAACGTTTGCTCAAGTAGGCACGTCGGGCATGTTGACAGTTGAAGAACTTTTTGATCCATCTGCAATATGTATGATTGGTTTCGATGCAGCAATCCCTATTTTTGACGCTGCCGGAGGGTGGTCAAATCCATTTGATGCAATAATGTTAGGCTTCACAGGGGCTGTTATCGTTTGTTCATTTATTTATGTTGCATGGGTTATTTTTATGTCCACAATTGAGTTTTACATTGTAACTGTTAGTGCTGTTTGGCTTATGGCCTTTTCAGTTTTTAAACCACTTCAATTTTTAGCAGAAAGGACGGTCGCTGCGGCCTTTGCCCTAAGTGTGCGCTTTATGATAATGGCCCTAACTCTTTGCGGGGCAAAAATTATTATACTTAACTTTGCTAAAGCATATAAGTCTATGATGCTGGTTACTCCTGTGGAAACAACCTTGGCCTTTAAAGGTACCATTCTTGGGTTATTAACGACAACGACAACTACAAAAATAGATATAACTATTTGGCAATCTTTAGAACTTATGGCTTCAGCGGCAACTATTGCCATTATATTTCATGGAGCATCAAGGCTTTCATCTAATTATTTTGGTGGTGCTCCGGCCTTGGGCGGTAGTGCATTGATAGGTGCGCTTAAATCAGCCTCTGATAATATTAAGGGTGCAGGGCAAGCTATGACGAGTGGGGCAGAACTCATGGTTGCAGCAACATCAAAACACAAAGAAGCTACTAATGCTTAATAAGACTTTCACAATAAGAGGTTATAAATGTTAACAAAAATAAAAAAAGAGGATTATTCACAATCAGAACAAAGCCCTGAAACTGTGTATAATCTGGCAAAAAAAGAATGGGATGGGATTGTTGGTTCTGCTATGACGCAAAAAAGGGAGTGGCAGCGGTTTGCATACCTTCTACTTTTAATAGTTGCAATAGCTGTCGTTGGTATTATTTATCTTGCAAATAGATCCACTATAATTCCATATGTAGTAGAAATTAATACCGACAATGGTAAGACAATCGTTACAAAATTAGATTATAGAAAAGAATACACCCCAAGCGAGGCAATAATAAAATCAAAAGTAGCCTCTTTTGTACAACTTATACAGACAGTTTCAACCGATCAGATTGTTATCCAGGATAATTTATTAAAAGCTTATGATATGGTAACGCCACAGGGATATGCTCTTTTAACTACATATATTCGTGATAAGAGAAAGCCGTTTGAACTTGCCGGTAAAAAAGCCATAACGTTAGAAAATCTTGTTGTTAATAAAATAACTGAGGGAAGTTTTCAGGTAGAATGGGCCGAAGAAGAATATAAGGTAGGGTCACAAGAAAAACCTGTAATTATGCACTATACAGGTACATTCACAATAAGAATAAACCCACCAACAACAGAAGCTAAATTATTAAAAAATCCCCTTGGTATAGATATTGAAGAATTTCATATTTCTATAAAATTTCAAGTAAAGTGAGGTAAAAATGAAAAAAGTAATATTTATAATGCTCCTATTGATGTCTTTCGTTTTAGGTTGTAGCAGCTTACCTTCAAAAGAAGCAACAAAAGTACAGTATGTTTCGCAAGGGACGTTTAACGAACCCCAACCTATAATGCTGCCTAAAAAACCAGTATTTAAAAAATCAACACCAGCAGGTCAAATGATCCTAATGGAGAAATTCGAACCAGAAAAAAAATCGTTAAATACTGGTGCAGCTATTAGAAGGGCACAAGAAAATGCAAAAGAAACCGCCACAGATGATAGATTTGTTAACGCCATTACAGAATATGAATTTCAAGATGGTAAAATCTACGAAATTTATATTGCAAGACAACGGATAACAAATATTCGTTTTCAAGAGGGCGAAAAATTTGCTTTAGAAGATATTCAAATAGGTGAATCTTCAGGCATGCATAGGCCGATAATAAGAACTTCAGGCAGTGGAACCAAAGAAAGAATTAATCTGCAACTTCGTCCTAAAAAATCCGGTGTGCATACAAATATGGTCATAACGACTAATAAGCGCACTTATTATATGACGATAAAGAGTTTTAACAATACCTATCAAACAGCAGTTTACTGGACATACCCACAAGAAGAATTTCAAAAACAAGTAACTAAAGTTTATGAAGAAGCCCAAAAAAAACAAAATCCTGGGTTTACTTTAGATATGGAAACGGCAAATTTAAATTATGATATTATTGGCGATGCCGCTTGGAAACCTTTAAGGGTCTTGGATAATGGTAAGCAGACATGTATAATTTTCCCCGAGTCAACCAAACATAAAAGTTTGCCCCCCTTTTTTTTAGCAGGAGAGAATAATGAAGCTCAAATAACAAACTACCATTATGATGAAAAAATACACTCATATATTGTACATAGATTATTTGATGCCGGTATTCTTAAATTAGGCAAGGGCAAAAAGAATCAAGTTTTAATTTATAATAAAAAAGCAGGATCAAATAACATACTTCAATCTAAACGATACCAACACGCAAGGTAAGGGGTAAATTATGGATCTGGATACACAAGCACCGAGTGTAAATAAAATAAATAAAACTGTCGTTACCATTATTGCCGCTATTTTAGTCGGGGGATATCTTATTTTTGGTTTTAAAAATATCGGAGATAAACCGGAATTTAATAATAGTTTCGATATTAAAGCGGGTAGCGATATACCTGTTATTGATGCACCCGATTTTGTTAAAAACAGGACTTATTCAAATATTAAATATGCTTCGGTAAAGCCAGCAGCAGAAAAAGAAAGGGCTGAAACAGTTAGTGAGCCGGAGCCAGAAATAAAAGCAAGCCCAAAGGTTAAACCAGCACCCGAAATAGAAAAAACAACCAGCCCTTATATAACACCAACAAAGGTAGCAAAAACGGCTTATGTTAGCCAACATAATGCGGTTGATTCCGCAGATTTAAGCCCGTCGGGTTGGGCGTCAGAAACAACACCTTCGTATACCACTAAGTCTAATAGTAATGTAGATTACAACGCCATGTATGCACAACTCAATTCAACGGTGCCAAGCACAGACCAGATCATAAATGGTATTAACAAGAATGGAACAGAAAACAGTCGTGAAAAGTTTTTAAATTCTTCTTCACAGCATGAAAATATTTATCTTCAAGAAAATATAGAAAGCCCGAAATCACCTTATCAAATAATGGCAGGGAGTGTTATTCCTTGTACGCTGATTACAGGTATTAATTCAGACTTACCCGGTCAGATTGTCGCACAAGTTAGTAGCCAAGTTTATGATTCTGTCTCTGGCCAGCATTTATTGGTTCCACACGGTACAACATTTATAGGCTCATACGATTCGGGTGTATTATTCGGGCAACAGCGGTGCTTATTTGCATGGAAACGAATGAAATACCCTGATGGTCGTTCTATACAGTTAGGCGGCATGACAGGGGCTGATCTTGCGGGATATTCCGGTATATCCGATTCTGTTGATTATCATTATATGAGGTTAACCGGTGCTGTTTTTATGAGCGCATTTATGGCACTGGGCAAAAACAAATTAGATAATGGTACGTCCTTTCGGTCAACAATGGCAGAAGATATGAATAAAAGTGGGCAAAAAATTGTTGATATGCAGCTAAATGTTCAACCAACACTAAATATTGGACCTGGTACACCGTTTAATATCATTGTGAATAAAGATATGGTTTTAGAGCCATATAAAGGCCGAGGTTAATATGAGTAATTCAAAATCGTTCGAAGGTTTTGAGGTATTTTATAATGGCTTACTGATGTCGTTAAAAATGCTCAAGGTTATTTTTTTATGGACATTTATTATCTATCTTATCGGCGGGCTGGTTGGTTCTTATCTTTATTTAGGTCACTTTGCTGCCAAAGGTACGATTATATTTTATAAAGCAAAAATACTTAATTCTTTTGCTTCATTTTCAAATAAAATATTTCATCTAAATTGGACAAACACAGACGGTACAATAGCAGAAACAACCGCTGGTTATATCGCAAATAATAAAGAGATTGCCGATTTTGCAGCAAGTAATGTTTTAGAGGTCGTCTTTATTTATAAGTGTGCACTTTTTATATTTATACTTCTACCAATTGGTTTGTTTTATTTTAAAAAGAAATCTGAAAAACAAAGTGAAAAGAAATATATAAAAGGGGCAAAATATCTTAGAAAGGACGACTTTTTAGAACGACTTAAAGAAACCAAAGACCAAACTTTTTTGCCGTTTGGATCACTTGTTAAAACCGATATTTTCGGGACTGTTGAAAAGGGCGAAGACGATACACCTTATCAGCTTGAAATGCCGAGAAAATGCGAAACAAAACACACTTCAATTTTCGGGAGACCTGGATCTGGTAAAACAGTTTTAATGTCTGGCCTGATAGCAAAATTAAAAACAACTGAAAATTTTAAAGGCA